>ERZ857998.73-NODE-73-length-150924-cov-90.136145_pt1 | contig 150924 bp, 156 predicted proteins | sample MGYA00519954_ERZ857998 | MGnify/ENA primary metagenome ERZ857998 (study PRJEB31778, sample SAMEA3449424) | human gut metagenome | biome: human gut; feature: human-associated habitat; material: faeces | place: United Kingdom | collected 2010/2012 ...
CATTCTTTTAAAAAATAAAAGACTATTGTCAAATTTTACTTTGTCAACAGTCTGAAGTAGATATGATCTACTTATTTTTCATTAACTAATTTATTTAATCTTGTCTTATATCTATCTCTAGTATTTGCTTTAATAACACCTTTAGAAGCTGCATTATCTATTTTCTTAATAGCTTCTGGTAACTTAGCCATAGCTTCTTCCTTATTAATTGCTTTTTCAACTTTCTTAATAGCAGTCTTCATACTTGCTTTAACATCATTATTAAGAATTGTTGATTTCTTAGTAACTAGAACTCTTTTTTTAGCACTTTTAATATTAGGCATGATTCCACCTCCCTTAAAACTTATTTAATGATAACAAAAATAAATTAAAAAATCAATTATTTCGACATTTTTTTAATAATAAATATTATATATTTTATATATGGAAAAATTTAAGAGTAGAAAATTCAATAAAAAGAAGATTATATTTATATCATTTTTAATATTTTTTATATTATGTTATTTTTATATATATATAAATACTAATATATTAAATAATTATTTTAATAGTTATTTTAGTAGTGAAGAAGAAAGCAATATTAAATCAAGATTACTATATGATTCACTTAATAAAATAGTATCATTAAGTGATATAAATAATTTTATAGAAGAAAAAGAAGAAGTACTTATTATAAATAAGAATGAAAACAATGATATAAAAATTGATAATAGTAAGCCTATAGTTTATATATATAATACTCATGATACTGAAAAATATAGTGTACCTTTTATAAGTGATTATTCAGTAGCACCAACAGTTAAGATGGTATCATACATATTTAAAGAGCATTTGAATAACGAAGGTATTAGCGTGCTTGTTGAAAATAAAAAGATAAAAGATTACTTGACTAAACATAAACTTAATTATTATGGTTGTTATGATGCGAGTAGAAGTTATATAAAAGAAGCATCTAAAAACAATGATTTTAAAATATTAATTGATTTACATAGAGATTCAGTTAAATATAAACAAACGTTATATACTAAAGATAATAAAAAATATGCTAAAGTGATGTTTGTAGTTACAACTAAACATAAATCATATAAAAAGAATTTAAAATTTGCTGAATATTTAGATAACAAATTAAATCAAGATTATAAAGGATTAAGTAGAGGTATATATAAAAGGAGTGATGTTATATTTAATCAAGATCTTAATAATAATGCTATATTAATTGAACTAGGTGGTGTTGATAATCAAATAGAAGAACTAAATAATACATTAGAAATATTATCTAAAATTATAAAAGAATATCTAGGTGAAACATATGGATGAAATAAAAGTACAAGAAAAAAACACTTTACTTAAGATAGCATTGTTTCTATTTATTATCTTTTTAATATTATATATTTGTAAAGAAACTGGATTTTATGAATATAAAGCACATAATAAATCAGTTTTGACAAGTGAATCTCTTAAGAAATTTGAAAATGATGTTAATGAAGGAAAAGATGTATCTCTTAAAGATTATGTTGTAGATGAGCATATTGACTATTCTAATAAGGTAAGTAATCTTGGATATAATATAGGAAATACTATTGAAAAGTTTATGAATGGAGGCATTAAAAAAACACTTAAAATAATAAGTGCATTATTCTATGAATAACATTGATACAACTTTAGTATATGTTCTTGTAAGAAGTCCACTACCAAGTAAGGTACCACCAAAATATCTAATAACTACTATAAGAACTCTATTAAGTTCTTTTCTATGTATTATATCAATAAGACCTCTAGTAGTGCCATTTGGTTCTTTATCAGCATGACTCTTTTCTATATTATCAAATTTATAAGCATATACTATATGTCTACATTTCCTATGTTCATTTTTTAATTCACTAATAATAGAATCAACTTCTTGAATATCATCAATTTCATATAAAATACTTATGAATTTTGATTTTTTTTCTTCTAAATACTTTTCATTTAACTTTTTCATATCTAAATTATATATTATTTTTAAAGAATTTAAAAGTAATTAATGATATAATAATAAATATGGAGGAATTATGGCAATTAAATTTACTAAAGAATTAAGAGAAGTACCTAAGAAAAGTGGATGCTATCTTATGTATAATAGTGATAATGTTGTAATATATGTAGGTAAAGCTAAAATATTATTTAATAGATTAAAAAGTTATTTTACAGGTAGAGTGACAGGTAAAACTAAGAAACTCGTAAGTGAAATAGATCATTTTGAATATATTGTTACTAATAGTGAAACAGAAGCATTTATACTTGAAATAAATCTTATTAAGAAATATGATCCAAAATATAATATATTACTTAGGGACGATAAAAGTTACCCATATATTGAACTTACTAGTGATAAGTATCCAAGGTTAATAGTTAAAAGAGAAATAAATATTAATAAAAAGAGTAGTCATTTATTTGGGCCTTATCCTAATGTATATGCAGCTCGTAGACTTGTTAATTTACTTAATAGGTTATATCCATTAAAGAAATGTGATACTATGCCTAAAAAAGTATGTCTATATTACCATATTGGAGAATGTCTTGGTTACTGTGAACATAAAGATATAGATATTACACCTATGAAAAATGAAATATTATCTATTTTAAATGGTAATGATACACTTTTGATAAATAAAATAAATGAAAAAATAAAAATTAATTCAGATAATCTAAATTATGAAGTATGTAAAGAGTTAGTTGAAGAACTTGGTTATATTAAAGAAGTATTTAAGAATCAAAGTATTGTAGAACTTGATGATAATATTAATAGAGATGTAATAAATTATTATTATGAAAATTCATATTTAAGTATAGTAATATTCTTTATTAGAAATGGTAAACTTGTTGGTAATAATTATAAAATAATACCTATCATTAATGATATAAAAGATACTCTTGAATATTATATAAGTACATTTTATTCTAAAAGTAATATTGCTCCTAAAGAAATAATAATGCCTGAAATAGTAGATATAGAAATGATGAGTAATGTATTAAATACTAAAGTTATAACTGTTAAAAGAGGTCCTAAAAAGAAACTATTTGATATGGCTTATAATAATGCTAAAGAACAGTACGATAAAGAAATAAGACTTATTTATAATAATGAAAAGCTTACTACTGATGCGAATGAAGAATTAAGAAATTTACTTCATTTAGATAAATTACATATTATTGAAGCATTTGATAATTCTAATTTATTTGGAACATTTAGTGTATCAGGTATGGTATCTTTTATAGATGGTGTTCCTTCTAAAAAGAATTATAGAAAGTTTAAACTTACTTTTGATAAGAATGATGATGTTGCTTCTATGAAAGAAGTTATTTATAGGCGTTATTTTAGAGTTTTAAAGGATAAACTTGTTATACCTGATTTAATAATAGTAGATGGTGGTAATAATCAAATAAATGCTTGTAAAGAAATACTTGAAAGTTTAAACCTTAATATTAAAGTAATAGGTGTTAAAAAAGATGATCATCATAGTCCAGAATCTATAGTTGATGGAGATACTTATGAAATAATTAAGATTGACAAGAGTTCTAATGTATTTAGATTACTTAGTCGTATAGATGAAGAAGTGCATAGATTCACTATAAATTATCATAAAGAAATAAGAAGCAAAGGTAGTATATCCAGTGTACTTGATAACATAAATGGACTAGGTGATAAACGTAAAAAAATGCTTATTAAGAAATATGGTAGTGTCACTAAAATGAAAGAAGCGACCACTTACGAACTTTCAGAGATAATACCACTTAAAGTAGCAGAAGAGTTGCACGAATATTTAGAAAGCATGGAGAAATAGGAAAAATATATCACTTAAAAAAGATAACTAGGATTTTAATTAATTCTAGTTTTTATATAGTGAATATTTATAAATAATTGTTTTTCTTTTTCGTTATGTTATAATATTTTGTACGAAGGAGATATAATATGGAAATTACAATTGATACAATTAATAAACTTAGTATAGATGACATATACAATATATTATCTCCTCTTTTTAATAAAACTTATAAAAAATTTAGTTTTGTTAGTATGACAGAAGAAGAATATGATCTTATAGTGAGAAAAACTATTTTAGAATCTATAAGTGCATATGATGGTAGTGATGATTATAAAAAATATATATTAAGAAGAATAAGTAAAAATATACTTACTAAAATACAAGAAGATATAAATGATCCAAGTAAGTCATTTAATATTATAAATGGATATATAAATCAAGAATTTTCTAAAAATATAGATTATGATAACGCGATTAATTCATTTAACAAATTAGAAAGTTTTTTAGAATTATGTAATTTCATATTAAGTACTGATATTATAGAAAAATTAGTAAGTGAAAATACTTTAATTATGAAACTTTTAAATGCTATATTTGAAATGGATAGAGATGAAATAGTAAATGGTAAATTTGATGAATCATATAGTGAACTAATAGTTTCATTTATAGAAATTTACTGTAAAAAGAATAATATTAAAATAAAAGAAGTAGAACTAAAATATGAAGACATCGGAGCTTTTGCTAGTCAAGATAGCACTAGTATATATTTAAAAGAAATACAAAACTATGGAAGATATAGTAAAGAAGAAGAACTAGAAATAATAACTAGAATTAAAAATGGAGACATAAAAGCAAGAAATGAATTTTTAGAACAAAATTTAAGATTAGTTGTTTCAATTGCGAAAAAGTATCAAGGAAGAAATATTCCATTAATTGATTTAATTCAAGAAGGAAATATTGGACTTATGAAAGCACTTGATGAATTTGATATAAATAAAGGATGTAAATTCAGTACATATGCGACTAATTGGATAACTGCGTTTATAAGAAGATATATTGCTGATAAAGGTAGAAATATAAGATTACCAGTTAATTTTTATTATGAAATTAGTAATTTTATGAAGATTAAAAATCGTTTAGAAAGAGAATTAGGTAGAGAACCAAATATTTTAGAACTAGCTAGAAAAACAGGTAAAGATAAGGATACAATATTAAGATATTTTGCTTATTTAAGTGATACTAAGAGTTTAGATGATAAAGTAGGTGAAAAAGAGGACACAGATTTCTCATATTTTATACCATCAAAGGATGAATCTTTAGAAAAAAGTGCAATAAAAAAAGATTTATCTACTAGAATGAGTGAACTTCTTAAAGAATGCAATTTAAATGAAAAAGAGATAGATGTATTATCATCAAGATATGGATTGAATGGCATAGATGTATTAACTTTAGAAGAGATAGGTCAAAAATATGGTGTCACACGTGAAAGAATAAGGCAGATTGAAACAAGAGCATTAAAGAAGATAAGAAATTCTACTTATGTGAAAAAATTTGCTGATTTTACTGACGATCCAGTTAATGCAATGAATAATCTTATGAAAATGAGGGAAGCATATTCATTTAATCCATATAGTTTTAAGAAAAATATAATTTCTAAAGATGAAGATAATAATAGTAAAGGAAAAAGCAAAAATATTTATGATATATTTAATAGTAAAGGATATTCTAAAGAAGAAGTAGATGAAGCAATTAAGTCTTTGACAGTTGATGAAATAAACTTATTAAAGTCAAGATATGGAGATAATTTAGACAAATCCCCAACTACTAGAATGAATAGAAATGAATTTGTAGAGAAATTTACTTGTGGATTATTTCCCAAGATTTTGTTGATAATGAAAAATAATAGAGAAAAAGATATAATAAAAGAACCTAAAAATGAAAGGAAGAAATATATGAAAACACCTAGGAATATTTATGATATATTTAGAGAACAAGGATATAGTGAGCAAGAATTAACTAGAGCAATTAATTCTTTATCCGAAAATGAAGTAGAAATGTTAAAGTCAATATACGGAGCTGATTTTACAAAAATACCTACAGTTATGCTCAGTAAGGAAGAAAAAACCAAATTATATTCAGTTATTTTTACAAAAATTAGAAGAAAAATAAAAAAGAATAGAAATTCACAAACTGTTACACAAGATGTAGAAAATAAAGCTGAAGTAGTAAATGATAGTGAAGAAACAATAGAGGATACTAAGAATGTAACTATATTTGATCAAACTGATGTTCAAGAAGAAGTACCAGTAATCGTTCCGATTAAAGAAGTAGAAGTATCTACAACTCCAACAGTAAATAGTGAGTATGGTAAATTTTTAGAATTATTAAAAACACCTACATTTAGTGATATGTTAAGTATTTTAACACCTAAAGAAGCAGTAATAATTATGCTTAAATTAGGATATATTGATAATAAATATTTTAGTACTGATAGAATAGCTGAATTTTTAGAGATAGAGCCTAGTGAAGTTAGTGAAACTACTAAGAAAGTGATACTACTTCTTAAAGAAAGAATTAATGATTATATAGATTTAGCTATAAATGAAGTATCAAAAGAAGATATAGTTACACTTAAAAAAGAACAAAAATAAAACAAAAGTTTGACACTTTGTAACAAATATGATATAATATGCGTACTTAATTAAAAAGGGGGATTTGAATTATGTTATGGAATATATGTTCAGTATTATTTTTAGCATCAGGAGCATGTGAAGGATTAAAAGAATATACATTTAGAAAAAGATTAGAAAGAGAAGGATATGAAATAGATGATAATAGATCTACTACTGAGAAAGTATTAGGATTTATTAGAAATTATACATATCTTTTAGTGCCAGTCTATAATATTTATAGAGCAGGCAAAAAATTATTTAAAGATGAAGATGAATATTATGCTTCTAGATTTAATAGTTTTAATAAAAAGGGATTACTTGTTAAGAGAGAAGAAATAAAAGAAAAAGAACAACCTAAACAAGTAGAACAAGTTAAAGAAGTTAAAAAAGAAGTAAAAAGTGAACCTAAGAAAGTAGTTAATGTTCAATCTGAAAATAAAGGTTATACAATTGATGAAATGATTCATATGAGAAATTATTATATGAATCAAGATAGAAGATTGCGTGCTAGATATAAGACACTTAAAGAAAAAGGTGCTAGTGCTAGTGAGATTAATGAAGTAGTTCGTACTATTAAAGAAGTAGATAGTAAATATTATGAATTAGATAATGCCATATTAGCAAGTAGAACTAATAAGGCTGCGAGAGTAAAAAAGCAATAAGAGACCTACTGTGAACAGGAAAAAGCAATCAACAATATTGGATTCTTATCTAGTAGATTTACATAAAAGTCTTAATAAAAAATTAAACCAAGCATTAGAAGTGACTAAAGATACAAATAGAGATACTTTGACTGAATTAATTAATTTAAGAAATTACTATGCTAGTGAAGATAAAAAATTAAGAGAAAGATATAGAAACATACCATCAATGAAATAATAGAAAAGAGGAAATATGACTGATTTTGATAAACAACATGATGAAATGCAATTATCATGGGAGAAAACGAAGAAAGAAATGGAAAGGCAACAAGAAATGTTTTTAGAATCTTGGAAAAAGACAAGTGAAGAAATGGACAGACAACAACTAAGAATGTTGGCTGATTGGAAAGAAATGAGTAAAGATGCTGAAAGACAATTTTCAAAAATGATAGAAGAATGTAAAAAGACCTATGGAACAATTGCCTTTGATTATAAATTTCCTAGTTTAGACTCTTGCACTAAAGAATGTATTACACAACAATTAGTAATGTTAAGAGATTATTATGCAGTGCTTGATAAAGATTTACGTAAAAGATATAGAAGTATTCAAGGTAAAAAGGGACATGCATATGAACTTAAAGATTTAGTTAGTGCAGTTAAAACAATAGATAAACTTTATTATAGAGTTAATGATATGATAAAAGATTTACAAAAAGAAAGTAAGCCTATTCAAAGAAAACTCGAATCTAAAAATAAATAAACAACTAAAAAGAATAAGAAGGAGGGACAAAAATGCCTGATATAGATATGGGAGAATATACTGACACATATAAATATCTCATGGAAAAAGAAAGAGAATTAGCAGTATATTTAGAAGAATTAAAAAGAGAATATATGAGAATATTAAAGCGTGGTAATGTATATGCGGTAGATGTAATGCATGATAAATATAAAGCAACTGTAGCAATATATAAAGACCATGTATCATTTATGAAAGAATTACTTGCAAAACAAAAAGCAAAACAACAAATACCAAAAATAATTATAAAATAGATGATGAAAGAAAATTTCATCTTTTTTATTGCAATTATACTTTTAATTAATAATAATTTTATGTATAATATTTCATGTGATGTGTTATGAAGAAAGTATCATTATATCCAGCTGATGTATATCAAGTTATTGATAAAAGTTTATTATCAAGTAGTGATAAACTTGTTTTAAACATGCTTTATATGCCTATAATAGGTAATATTGCTGTAATGTTATACTTTTTCTTACAAACAGAAACTAAAAATACTTTTATATCATGTGAACTTACTCATAAACATTTAATGACAAGTATGGGTATAACACTTGATAACTTAAAAGAAGCAAGATTAAAATTAGAGGGAATAGGGCTTCTTAGAACTTATTATCATGAGGGGGAAGTGAATTCATATGTATATGAACTATATAGTCCAGTATCAGCAACAGAGTTCTTTACTCATCCTATATTTAATGTAGTACTATATAATAATGTTGGCAAAACTGAATATAATAGACTATTTGAATACTTTAAAGTACCACATATGTCACTTCGTGATTATGAAGAAATAACTGCTCCGTTTGATGCGGTATTTAAAAGTAGAAATTATAGTCCTCTTGAAATAAGTAGTGGTGAAGTTGTATCTAAGAATAAACTATTATTAAAATATGAATTAGATTTTGATTTTGATCTAATGGTGTCTTCACTACCAAGTGAAATGTTCAATCAAAAATGTTTAAATAGAAGTATGAAAGAATTAATAATTAATTTAGCTTTCTTATACGAGATAGATCCAGTAACAATGGCTGATATAATAAGAGCATCTTTAAATGAAAAAGGTAATATTGATAAAGAAGATTTAAGACGTAATACAAGAAAATATTATCAATTTAATAATAACAATAGACTTCCAAGTTTATTATTTAAGAGTCAACCTGAATATTTAAAGAGTGCTAGTGGAGATAATAGTAAGCGTGGTAAGATTATTGATGTATTTGAAAGTCATTCACCATATGAATTCTTGAAGGCTAAATATAAAGGTGCTAAGCCTACTGAAAGAGATATGAAAATACTTGAAAGCCTTCTTATGGATTTAAATCTTAATCCAGCAGTAGTAAATGTATTAATAGATTACACTCTTAAGACAAACAATAATAAACTTGTAAAAGCATATATAGAAACAATCGCAGGTCAATGGAAAAGGTGTGGTGTTGAAACTGCTAGTGAAGCTATGGATTTAGCAGAAAAAGAACATAAAAAGAAGTTTAAAAAAGAACCTACAAAGAAAATGAATAAAGTTATGCCAACATGGTTCAATGAAAAAATAGAATCTAAAGAAGAAAACAGTGAAAGTGATGAAGAATTTAAAAACTTTATAGAGGAGTTTAGAAAATGATTAATGGAAGTAGTTTTGTTAAAAAAAGTAAAAAGGCTATTAACGATGAATTAAGACGTGATTTTGTTTTAGCAAGTAGTGATGAAACATTTAAGAAATTATGTAATAGACTTAAATGTGATGACGAAATACTTATGAAATATACAAGTAAACTTACTGATTCAGCATGCGAACTTAAGAATTGTTCAAGATGTAAAGGATTATCTTATTGTAAGAATGCTGTAAAAGGTCATGTTTATTTTCCAACTGTTACTAAAGATTTTATAGAGTTTTCATATAAATCTTGTAAATACTTTAAAGAGAAGAAAAAGAATAATACTATATTTTTTGAAACACCTAAAATGCTTATGAACGCTTCGTTAAGTGAACTTATTACTGAAAAAGAAAGAGCAAATATTTTAAAATATATAAAAGACTTCTTAAAAAAGAAAGTAAATGGTGAAACTGTTAAAGGGCTTTATTTAAGTGGCTCTTTTGGTAGTGGTAAATCTTATATATTAAGTGCTTTATTAAATGAGCTTTCTCTTAAAGGATATAAATGTGTTAATATAAATTATCCATTATTATTGAATAAGTTAAAAGCATCATTTAGTGATTATAATTATAATGATGTTATGGAAGAAATAATGACTTGTGATGTTCTTTTAATAGATGACATTGGTGCTGAAAATAATAGTCCTTGGTCAAGAGATGAGGTACTTGGAACTATTCTTCAATATAGAATGGATAGTGATTTAACTACATTTTTTACTTCAAATTTCACAATAAATGAACTTGAAACAGAACTTTCAGAAACAAATAAGGGAACTGATTTAATTAAAGCAAGAAGAATTATTGAAAGAATAAAATATTTAACAGTTGAAGATAAATTAATAAGTAAAGACAAAAGATAAACATTTGTTCGATTGCTTGGAATATTTGCTATAATGATCACATACAACATCGGTGCCTGGAATGTCACTATTACTAATTTTAGCTATGGTCTAGCGCCAATATTTCGCATTGTATAATATTGATTAGATAACACACAACTATCAAAATGATAAGTGTTGATTGACAAAATCGCACTTTTTTGTTATAATATGTACATTATTAAGGGGGAATGTAAAATGACAGATATTTTATTAATATATGCAGTAATGCAACTTATGTCTACAGCATTTGGTTTAGCAGTTATTGGAGCTGTTAGATCCTCAATTGAAGAAAAATTGCAAGATAAAGGATATGTACTTAAAAATAGAAACAGTTTATATAAATTCAATGAAAAACTTGGAAACTTTTTAAAAGGATTTATTCCATTCTATTATGCTATTAAAGCAGTATCATTAGTTCAAGGAAAGAATCCAATTAATAGAGCAGTAGAAGAAGAAATAATAAGTGGAAACTATATTACACGTGATGAACAACTTGATATATTCCGTGAAGAAGAAGCACGTAAACAAAATGATCCAACAATTGCTCATGAACCAAGAATAATGTTTGAAAAGCCAGAGAAATATAAAGCAACTAGAAATAATATAGAAAATCTATATGATACGTATGAGACACCAATCGAATATGTTACTAAACTAGATACAGAAATTGAAAAATTAGATATTACACCTTTTATGAATGAAGGAAATGTTAAACAAGTAGTTGTAAATGGAGAAGTAACTAATCAAGATATAGCAAGGGCTATTAGTGAACTTAATGTATCAGAACTAGAACAATTAAAAAGAAAGATTACTGAACTTGAAAATATAAAAAGTAGAAATAAATTATTATCTTTAGAAAAAAATATTGCATAAAAAATTTTGATGTGTTATTATATATTTGTAAAGACATAATTGGACGAGATAAATAATATAATTATTGTAGAGAGTTAGTGTATGGTGAAAACTAATATAATTAATTATTTGTTACTACCAATTTTATGTGGTTAATAGCCAACGGGTAGTTTCGTTAATAACTAATAAGTTAAATATAGGGATGGCACCGTCATTTATGACTCCTTGGGCTATCTCTTTTTTTGTTTCTTCTGGAGGGTTTATGAAAGAATATAAAAGTGTAACATTATCAAAATTTTTATCTAGGTTTTTAGCTGTTGATGGAATGGCACTTACAAAGTTGTCTCATGCGGATGTTAAAATGCTGTTTCCAATGCTTAAAAGAGCGTCGTTTGAATATGTAGAGAAACATCCTGAAGAAGTAATGATGGGACACATAATTATGGTTAATGATGGTAAAAAAGTAATACCATATATAGTTCCTGATGTAAGAAAAATAGAAATAGATATAACTATGATGCCAGAATTTGTAGAAGAAAAACGAAATGGTAAAAGAGAAATTGATTATACCAAAATGAGAGTATATGAACTTAAGAGGCTATTAAATTTAAGATTTAATACATACAAAGTTAGTAGAGGTGCAAGAAATGAACTTGAAAACAGAGGAGTATTATTAAAAAAGAAATATAAAAGAGTAAATAAAGTAGAATTGGAGGAAGAATAATGATAAATATTAAAGAAAATAAAGAATTAAATACTTTAAATCATAGTTGTGCTCATCTTTTAGCACATGCTGTAAAACATTTATATCCAGAGGCTAAATTCTGGGTAGGTCCAGTAATTGAAGATGGATTTTATTATGATATTGACTTAGGAGATATATCACTTACTGATGATGATTTAGTAAAAATAGAAAAAGAAATGAAGAAGATTTCTAAAGATAATAAACTTATTAAAAGAAAAGAAATAAGTAAAGAAGAAGCTTTAGAGATGTTTAAGGATGATCCATATAAAATAGACTTAATTAGTAGAATGGATGAAAATGATACTGTTATATCTTGCTACGAACAAGGAGATTTTATTGATCTATGTAGAGGCCCACATGTTGAAAGTACTAAACTAATTAAATACTTTAAACTATTAAAAGTAAGTGGTGCTTATTGGAAAGCTGATTCTAAAAATAAGATGCTTCAAAGAGTATATGGAATATGCTTTAATAACGAAGAAGATTTAAATAATTATCTTGCATATCTTGAAGATTGTAAGAATAGAGATCATAGAAAAATAGGTAAGGAAATGGAAATATTTATGACTGATGATTTAGTTGGTCGTGGGCTTCCAATGTTTTTACCAAATGGATATATTGTATGGGAAGAACTTGAGAATTACATTAAGAATAAAGAAAGAAAGCTTGGGTATCAACATGTTTTAACACCATGTGTTGGTAATGTAGAATTATATAAGACATCAGGACACTGGGATCATTATAAAGAAAATATGTTCCCTGCAATGGAAGTTGATGGAGAAAGTTTTGTATTAAGACCTATGAACTGTCCTCACCATATGATGATTTATGCTAATAAATTACATTCATATAAAGATTTACCTATTAGAATAGGTGAAGTAGCGCATGATTTTAGATATGAAGCAAGTGGTGCTTTAAAAGGTATTGAACGTGGAAGACATTTTTGCCAAAATGATGCTCACTTATTTGTAACAAAAGAACAAATTAAATCAGAATTTAAAAATGTTGTTGATTTAATATTCGATACTTATAAAGATTTCAATATTACTGATTATAGATGTGTGTTATCACTAAGAGATCCAGAGGATAAAGAGAAATATCATCCAGATGATGAAATGTGGAATAAGGCTGAAAACGAACTAAGGGAAGTATTAAATGGACTTGGTATTGAATATACTGAAGAAATAGGTGAAGCAGCATTCTATGGACCTAAATTAGATGTTAATGTTAAGCCAGCAGTAGGAAATGAATATACTTTATCAACTTGTCAACTTGATTTCTGTTTACCTGAAAAATTTAATTTAAAATACGTTGATAAAGATGGGGAAAAGAAAACACCAGTAGTTCTTCATAGAGCAATACTTGGATCACTTGATAGATTTATGGCTTATATTTTAGAAGAAACTAAAGGTGCATTACCATTATGGTTATCACCAAAACAAATAAATATAATACCAGTAAATATGGAATATCATTTAGAATATTCTTCTAAAATAAAAGAACTATTAGATAAAGAAGACTTTAGAGTAGAACTAGATGATAGAGATGAAAAACTAAATTATAAGATGAGAGAAAGTGTTTTATCTAAAGTACCATATACACTTATATTAGGTGATAAAGAAAGAGATAATAATACTATTAGTTATCGTTTACGTGGTGAAAAAGAAACAAATACATTAAGTATAGAAGAATTTATAAATAAAATTCATGAAGAAATTAATAATAAGAAGTAGAAATACTTCTTTTATTGTGACTAAATTTTAAATTATGATATAATAGTCATAAGGAGATAGATATGATTTTACTAGCAATTATTATATTATGGATACTATTTAAATTATGGTTAAATGGTAGTGATGTATTTAAAGATAATAATAAAAATAAAAATAATCTAAAAGACGATTATATTAAAAAAGGTATATATGATTCATCTAGTTTTGAAGAAGAAGAGTTAGAAGAAGATGATTATCATTATGAAGATGATGACTAAATAATAAAAATATCATTAAATTATCAATTAAAAGTAGAAATACAACTATTATTATGTTAGTATATTGACTTGTGATATTATGATTGATTTTAAAGAACTTATAGAATTATTTATATTAAGAATATTACCTAGTATCAAGAGTGAAAAAGAGATACCTAATATTAATTTTATATTTGATAATAATAGTATAGAGTTATTTAATTATGTAATGAAGCATCCATTTAGAAAGAAAGATGTATGGACTGAAGATATCACTTCTAAAGATTTAGAAATTACTAAAGAAATTAATAATATGAATCCAAATTCTAATACTATTATTATTGATGATGGAGTATCATTCTTTGATTATCTTGTATCTATTGTAAATGAACATTTAAAGCTATTTAAGGAGTATGAATATACTTTAATGATTAGAAGTACTACAATGTCATTATTAACTAGAATATGGCTTAGAATGGATGATAATGACTTTAATGATGTTATATCATTTTTAAGAAAAGAATTAGACTTTTATAAAGATAGAACACTTGATAAATATAGAGCGGAAACATATATAAGTTCTTATGAAGGAATTGATTCTTATGCTGAATGTAATATTAATGAGTCATGGGATGAAACTACTAGAAGTATGAATTTTAGATTAGAAAGTAATGGTGAAAGTCATACTATATCAAGGGTACTTTATGATATAAGAAGTGAAAATGGAATTAAAGTATGTTATATATATGGTGTTCAAAATAATCTATTTAATATAACAAATAAAAGAATAGAAAGAAAACTATATAAATTAAATAAAGGTATTAATAATCCTAAAGTACATCCTAATCAATTATATTCTCTTATATTATTTTTAGAAATATTAAAGAAAGAAGGAATTACTACTATTAAAGTGCCTAAGAATCAAACATTAAGTTATGGTTATCATAAGATATTAAGTAATAATGAAAAAACAAATTTTAAAGCAAAATGGCCCGCAAAAAAAGTTAGAAAGATATATAGTAGTGATGATGAAGACAGTATTAATAAAAGACATGAATATGAGCTTGATAAAGAGTGGTTCAAACATATTGTTGGTAAAGAAGATACAATAGAAAGACTTAAAACTGATAAATTATTTGAACTACTTAGAAGATTATGTTTATATGATCCTAGTTTTGAATTTGTTGGAATAAGTCCTAATAATGATGAAATTTTAGTATATAAATTAAGAAAATAGTAACTCTATATCAAATTTTAAATAAAAAATCAAGAGAAAATTCAAATAAAATTTGACAAATTGACACTTTTATGGTATAATCTACTTACTAAATCATTAAGGGGGTAATGGTTATGAAGGGTAGATATATTTTAGATTATTTAGATGAAAATAATTTTAAGAAATTAGAAAGAAGTTTAAAAAAATATAACATGGTTGCTTATAAAAAGTTAATGTTTGACTTTTATCCAAAATTAAGAAGTGGTGAATTTGTAGGAGAATTAATTTCAATTAATAAACATGAACAAACTGAAACTTATGATTTAAAATTACCAACTGATTCATTATTTGTAAAAGTATATGGAGAAGTTAAATTAAACTATACTGTATATAAACAAAATAATATTGTTATGTTAAATAATTTAGAACCAAAAGATATATTATTAGACGGTCATAAATCTGAGTTAACTGCTTATAAAGGAATTATGATTTCTAAAGCAAATGCTCAAAAAGAAATGTTCAAAATTGACTTATTATGTAGATTAGAAGGAAGAGAGTAGTCCTTCTTTTTTATTGAAATGAAATGTTATTTTCTTGTTCTAATTTTCTTGCTTTAACTATTTCTATTGCTTGTTTTAATTCATTATCTTTATAAGTGGCGTATTCATATGACATAAGTAAGTCTTCTTTAGTTTTAATTGAGGGCTCTGTTTGAAACTCTTCTAAATTATAAAATGTAGATGGGATAACTAATTTAGCATCATTTCTTCTTAATATGTCTGTAGTAAAAGAATAGGGCGTTACTCCAAAGCCATCACCGGATGTATGACTACCAATAGTAGTAGCAAATCCAGTTTTATTAGAAAATTTTGATAATGTATCACAAACAGAATAATTATCACTATTTATAAGTAAGTATCTATTTTTAATAGTAGAATTACCATTTTCAATAAAAACAGAGCAATCTAAACTACTAGTGCCATCTTGAAGCCTTTTTAAAGAAGTATTAATATCTTCACCAAGGCCATTAATTATTTCATTTGTTTCACCATAAGATTGCCTACCTATAGTAGAATCTACACTATAATTATGTGTATATTCTTTATCAGAAAACATACTTAATAGACTAAACCATTCATCGCTACCACCTTTATTACCACGTATATCAATTATTAAATCACTAACATTATTACTATTTAGATAGTTTGCAATTACATTTAAATATTCAATTGGGCCAGTTATTTCACTACCTAAAAAATTATATTTTTCTTTAGAAGCAAGCATTTCATGACTAAAACTATTTATCCTTAAATATGGAATACCATCTATAATATTAAAGACAATGTTATTAAAATAAGGATTATCTCTTTTAATAATTTCATGATTAAAGTCTTGAGAACTCATAGGTTCAATAGTAATTTCTTCATCACCAAAAGAAATAGTTTTAGCACTTTCACTAGGTATTATTAAATTCTTAATAAACATTTTTCCATTTTCAAAAGAGTAACTTCCTTTAAAATTCAAAATATATTTGTCTATTTTGATACCATCAATCATAGTGATTTCTTTATTTTCTAATTCTTGATTTACTGCTTTAATTACATAGTATTTACTATCTTTATATTGAATATATAATGGAATTATTTTATCAGGTTCATCACTTTTAGAAGATAAATACGCATGTCCTTCATGCAAACTAGTCATAAAACTATCTATTATTTTTAAGTATTCTTGATCACTCTTTATATTTGAAAGTTTAGTAATAATTCTATCATAAGATTCACTACTAAATGGATTTACATTATTATTTGATAATACTTTATCATTATAATTTTTCATAGTAACTTTTAAATAATTAAATATTTTGTTAAATTCTCTTACATATTCATTCATAATATCTTTATACCTCAATTATATTATATCAAAAATATTGCATTTAAAAAGAACTAATCTTTATTAACTAGTTCTTTATACTTATCTTCAAGTACATATATATCTTTACTACTCATGAATACAAGTACAGCATTTTTATACTTAGTAAGTTTATCTACTTCATCAAGTGTTAAATGTTCACCATCTTTAATATCTTTAATTATATCATATGCACTTACATCATCATATCCAGTTTCTTTTCTATCTTCTCCAATATCCATAACATATGCTTTATCTGCAATACTAAGTGCATCAGCAAACTCTTTATGGAAATATTTAACCCTAGATTTAGTATGTGCTTTAAATATAGCAACTAAATATCTATCTGGATATTTCTTACGAGCAGCAAGTAATGTAACCTTTACTTCAGTTGGATGATGAGCATAATCATCTATTAATATATTTGATTTAACTTTTTCTTCTATAAATCTTCTTTTAGCATGTTCTATTTTAGATACTTGATTTTTAACTTCAGTTTTATCTATATTTTCTAAATAACAAACAGTTATAACTGATAATGCATTAAGAAGTAAATGATCACCTACAAATGGAAATGTGTAGGTATCATAATATTCACCTTTGATGTATACGTCTGCAATTGTTTTATCATTTTCAGTTTTTATATTTTTACATATTACATCATTATTATCATTAAATCCATAATAAATTACTTCTTTATTTGTTTTGATTTTTCTATTGTTAAGATCATCTCCACACATTATAACACCTTTACGAGCTTTATTTACAAATGTAGTAAATGCATCCATAACATCATCTAAATCTTTATAATAATCAGTATGATCTAGTTCAATGTTAGTAACTATTACATAATATGGATTATATGCTAAAAAATGTCTTTTATATTCACATGCTTCAAGAGCAAAGTATTCATTACCAACAGTAGCGTATCCAGTTCCATCTCCAATAAGATAGTTAACTCCTACATTTTCTAAAACTTTACTTAACATTGTAGTCGTAGTAGTTTTACCATGACATCCACATACAGCAATAAGTTTTGTATCATTAGTAATTTCAGCTATCATTTCTTGATAAGTAAATATTTTTAAGCCAAGTTCATGTGCTTTTTTAACTTCAGGATGTTCATCAGTAAAAGCATTTCCCTGAACTATAATCATATTTTTCTTTATATTGTCTGCATTAAATTCAAAAAACTTAATATCTTTTTTAATAAGCCCTGCTTCAGTAAAGAAATGATCAGGTTTATCACTTCCCATAACAGTATAGCCAAGATCACTCATTATTTGAGCAAGAGCACTCATTCCGCTTCCTTTAATTCCTATAAAATAATATATCAATTTAATCACCAATATAATTATACTATAAATATAAAATATTTTATACTCACTTTACATTAATTTATACTAGAAATAATTATATTTTTGTTGTATAATATATTTGGTGATGATATGAAAAAGGAAATTAAAATTTTAATAATTGTTTTGTGTGTGGTATTTGGTGTATTTATACTTGATTATTTAAGAAGTGTAATATTTAAGAAAGAACCTTTAATTGTAGTAAGTACAATAAATAGAGAAGGTGTAAAGATAAGCAATGGTATTTTATATAGAACCTATAATTGTAATGGCACTATATATGTCGAATCAAAAACAAGTAAATTTGATTGTCCGGCTGTACCTAAAGGAATTTCAATAACACAAAATAATAAAGATATATGTGTTGATGGTATAGATTATTTTTATGAAGATGAAAACTATAGATACTATTTTACTTGTATGAAAAGTAATTATATATTTATTAAAAAAGATGATAAAGAATATACATTAAAAAATGCTCTTTCTTAATAATAAAATAATAACTATTAATGATATTGAAAACTTAATTGAATTTAATAAAGAGAATAAAAAAAATACTGAAACTATTAAAGAAGTGGAACTAATTAAAGAAAGTAGTAAATGCAGTACTAAATCAGAAAAAATATATACATACAATAAAACAGAATATTATTATGATTGTAGTAATAATACTTATTCTTTAAAAATTAAAGGTGAAACTTTTTCATTAAATAAGGCACTTGAAAGTGGAAAGGTTACTATTGAAAAGCTAAAAGAATTAGGACTAAATGTTATATCTAGAGAAATAACTAATACAGATACAGTTATTAAGAAAGATACTGATGTTATTATTGAAAAAGAAAATAATACTAAAGTAGATATTAAAAAAGATGAAACAATTGATGAGGCAATATCAAATAATCCAGAATTAGTATTTATTAAAAATAGTAATAAGGATCAAAAGAAAATAACTATCTATAAAGATAAAAGTTATGAATATTATTATTATACTCCTTCTTATGGAGATTATAATATTAAATATATGAATAAATATTATACTGTTAAAGATGCTATTAATAAAAATATAATAACTTTATCTAGTTTACAAGGATTAGGCCTTACTTATTTGAAGACTAAGTTAGTTACTATTGATGATAATAAGGTTAATCCAGGCAAGACTGATGATAATGTAAATAAAGATCGTAAAATTACTCTTATTGATAAGTCTAAAGGTAATAACTGTGCTCAAGCAATAGAATATTTCTATGAGGATAATGCATATAAATACTATTTTACTTGTATTAAGAGTTCTAGTATGTATTTACTTATTGATGGTAAAGAATATCCTTTAAAAGAAGCTTTAAATAATAAAGTAACAACAATTAAAGAACTTGAAGAAAATGGTATTAAGTTTTTAAAACAGTCTAAGAATTTAGTGACAAAGTAGTTAAATATGAAATATATATTAATTTCTTTGCTTATATTAATTGTAATTTTAATAATATATTTATTATATAAAAATGCAAAAAGCAATAATTTTGATTTAAAATATAAAGAAAATGTGCTATTTATTATTCCAACCTTTATTTTAATATTTACATGCTTATTCAATTTTGAATATTATCAAACAAAAATAGCTTTAAAAATACCTTTATTAATATTTGTATTTTTTGTGATAATTTTAATTATATATTATGTTGTTAGAATAATTGTATTGAAAAAATATATTCCATTGAAAATTATTCTTTTCAATATTATAAATAATTTATTAATACTTTATATAATTTATATGATGGCTGATAAAGTAACAAGCAATATAGATGGAGAAAATTATTTCGAATTATTGGTATTATATTTTATAGTAAGTTTATTATATGTGTCAGTGTTACTTTTAATAAATATTATAGTATTTATTGTTAAAAGTATTAAAAAGAATCATTTGTATTATAATAATAAAAATTATGGTATTATTAAAATGTCTATATTAAATATTGCTATGTGTATAATGACTTCATTATTTATTATTTTTATTGATAAATTAAATTTAAATAGTTATAATAAGTTATTGCTAAAACAAAAAAGTATAATAAATTCATATTTAAAAAGTGAATATTCAGAATATAGCTTTAAAATAATTGATAGTTATAAAACAAAAACTGATTGTTATATGTTTGGTTGCAAAACAAATGTAATTAGAAATGAAATATTAAATTTTGAATATAATAAACAATTTAATATAGATGTAATTATTAAAGATTTACAAATAAAAGATGATGAATTTAAAAAAATAAAAGAAGAAAATTCTATACATAAATAGAAGTTCTTCTTTTTTTCTTATAGGAAAGTTCATCTCGCGTGATATAAATTTTTAAACAAGAAAAAACGAACTATTTCTAGTTCGAATAAATCTTTAGTGGTGCAGGTGAAGGGACTTGAACCCCCATGGATTGCTCCGCTAGATCCTAAGTCTAGTGCGTCTGCCAATTTCGCCACACCTGCACATTAGTGGTGGACCTCGTAGGACTCGAACCTACAACCGCCCGGTTATGAGCCGGATGCTCTAACCAATTGAGCTAGAGGTCCACTGCTTATTCATAATAACACATTATTTCAGCTTTTTCAATATCTTTTTGTTTATTTTTTTAAAAATTGTGATATATTATTAATGTATGATAGGAGAAATGATAATATGATGCTTCTTAGACTTAAAAATAATTTCTTGAAATATGTTATTTATATGTCGTGCGTTTTCTTATTATTATTTGTTATAGTTAATGTATCAAATATTAAAGAAACAGGTGAAAATGAAGAAATTACAACATCATATATAACATATACAGATGAATTAACAGAAGTTAATGTAACATATCCTAGATTTAAAGATGATAAAATAACTAAAATTATAACTGATAATGTCTATAGTTACGTAAAAGATTTTAGAAGTTATGATAAATTAAATAAAACATTAGATATAAAATATGATTTATATTATTTTGATAATTATGTAAATGTTATATTTTATATTGAGAATACTCTTACAATTATTAAAAATAGAAATATATTAATTGACTTAAAAGATAAAAAACTTGCATATATATCTAATATTTATGATAAAGACTATTTAATAGATGAAATAAATAGTATTGTTTCTTCTAAATATTCAAACGATGTATATGAAAAGGTTAAAAATTCAAATGTAGATAATCATACATATATAATAGATGATAATAAAGTTGATATATATTTTAATGATATTATTTCTAAGGATTTGACTTATGTTCCAATGATAACTATTAAATCTACTGAAAGTGTTATTGAATATCAAAAGCCTGATTATACTAACACTGATAAAAAATTTATTGCTTTTACTTTTGATGATGGGCCTAGTAAATATACTTTAGAATTATTAGATGCTCTTGAACTTAACAATTCTAGTGCTACATTTTTTATGCTTGGTAATAGAATGAAATATAATAAAGATATTGTTAAGAAAGTATATGAATCAAATAGTGAAATAGGTACTCATACTTACTCTCATAAAAGACTTACGACTCTTAGTGAAACTGAAATATATAATGAAATAAATAGTTCAGCAATCATATTTAATGAAATTACTAATGATAAGATAAAATATTTAAGACCACCATATGGTTCTTATAATGATTCTGTTAAGAAACTTGAATATAATATAATACTTTGGAATATCGATACTAAAGATTGGCTAGTTAAGAATAGCAAAAAAATATATAATTCAGTTTTAAGTACTGCTTGTGATGGGTGCATTGTTCTTATGCATGATATATATCCTGAAACTATTGAAGCGGTAAAAATGCTTATTCCAATTTTAAATAAAATGAATTATGAAGTAGTAAGTATAAGTAATTTAATGAAGATTAAAAATTATAATCCTAATAATAATGAAGCTATTAGTTATATAAATAACTAGTAGTTTTTTTAAAATATTATGTTTGTTTTATTTATTTGCAATAATTTATCTTAAAAAATCAATTTTTTTCAAAAATAGTGTTCCATTTTGATAGTTTTTGTGCTATACTTTTGAAGTACAAACGAGATGGACCGCTAGCTCAGCTGGTAGAGCAATCGACTCTTAATCGATGGGTCTAGGGTTCGAATCCCTAGCGGTCCACCAATAAGTATATTAGTCCTATATAGGGCTTTTTATTTTGTTTTAATTTTGATACAATATTTTATAGGATAGGTGTTGTATGATATATATATGTTTTGGAATATTTACTTTTGCATTAGATGTAATTCTTATTAAAAAAGTAAAGAAAAGTGTTAAAAAGAAAATAATAATTATAATCTTATCTATAATAACAGGTGTATTATTAATAATAGGATGTATAAATGAATCTAAAAGTGATAACTGTTGCAAATGTAGAGACTATAAAGATGTAGATATTTGTTGTGATTGTAAGTATCCATATTATGATAAAAGTTATAATAAGAGATAAAAACACTTAATTATTAAAGAATATTAAATATAATATATTAGGTGGTAATATGATATTAAAAGAAATTAAAAAAACAAATAAAAAGATATTTAATAGTATTAAAAAGATATTTGAATAAATTAAAAGAGATTGAATATTATATAATTTTCAATCTCTTTTTAACTAAATAATGCACTAATAATTATTGCAAATGTACTACCTATCATAGCTATTAATAATATCCATGCGATTATTTTTTTTGCTAAATCTTTTTTCTTCTTTTTAGTTGCCATAATTAATACCTCATATAAATTATAATATATTTGTAATAAAAAATAAAGAAATAAATATAATTTAATATGAAAATTATAAAAAGTAAGTTGTTTAAAACGTTGTTTTTTATTTTTTTGTTTGGAATAGTATGTGGGATTATAAGTTATATCTTTATGAATAAGGATGCGGTAAACAATAATATTGTTAATTATGTTAAATTAATTGGTAGTAATGATTATAATTATCTTAATGGATTTATAATGAATCTTTATAATGATTTTAAATTTTATTCATTGATATGGATATTTGGTATTATATTTATATGTTCTATTTTTATACCAATATTAATTATTTTTAAAGGCATATCTATTGGATTTAGTATTTCTACAATAATTTATACTTTTAAGATAAAAGGTATCTTATATAGCGTAATTTTAATGTTACCTAATATACTTAAATCTATAATATTTATATTATTAAGTTACTATAGTATTAGTTTTTCATATAAATGTTATAATGCATTTAAAGAAGATAATTCTATCAATATTAAGAAATTCATATTAAATTACTTTTATATATATTTAATATTACTATTTATATTAATAATTATTTGTTTAATTGAGATATATATTTGTTTTAATATATTAAAATTTGTAGTATAATTACATAAGACGAAAGGGAGTATTATTATGAAAGTAGTAGTAGGTATGAGTGGAGGAGTAGATTCAGCAGTATCAGCTTATTTACTTAAACAAGAAGGTTATGAAGTAGTAGGGTTATTTATGAAGAATTGGGACTCTAATATTAATAATGATAAAGAAGGTATTACAGATGGGGTATGTCCTCAAGAACTAGATTATAGAGATGCTAAAGCTGTTTGTGATGAACTTTGTATTCCACTTTATAGAGTTGACTTTATTAAAGAATATTGGGATGATGTGTTTAAGTATTTCTTAGATGAACTTGAAAAAGGTAGAACACCTAATCCAGATATTATGTGTAATAAATATATAAAATTTGATTTATTTAAGAAAGAAGCTAAAAGACTTGGTGCTGATAAAATAGCTACAGGTCATTATGCTCGTATAAAAGGAAATAGACTTTTAAGAGGTGTTGATAATAATAAAGATCAAACATATTTTTTAAGTCAAGTTACTCCTGAACAATTAAAAGATGTGTTATTTCCAGTAGGTGATTTAACTAAGGAAGAAGTAAGACGCATTGCTCATGAAAATCATTTACCTGTCGCTGATAAGAAAGATTCAACTGGAATTTGTTTTATAGGTGAACGTCATTATCAACAATTTATTGCTAATTATTTAAAAGGTAAAGAAGGAGATATTGTTGATGTTGAAACTGGCGTTGTTATTGGTAAACATAATGGTCTTATGAATTACACTATTGGTCAAAGAAGAAATGTAGGTTTAAGTGGAGATGCTGAACGTCATTATGTATGTGGTAAAGATTCTAAGAAGAATATTCTTTATGTAGCATTTGGTAGTGATTCAAAATATTTACTTTCAGATGAAGCTTTAATTGAAGATGTAAACTTTATATCATCTAAACATCCTACTTTCGCTACTGCTAAGTTTAGATATAGAAGTGAAGATGTACCTGTTACTATAGAATATTTAGAAAATAATCAAATAAAGGTTAAATATGTAGATGGTAAAGCAGTTACTCCAGGACAGGCTTGTGTTATTTATTTAGGTGAACAATGTATTATGGGCGGTATTATTAAACAAGTATTTAAAGATGGACAGGATATTTGGTATTTAAGATAAATGATGAGAGAAACATATGAATTAATAGATTTAAAAAAGCTAGAAAACAATGTTAAAACCATAGTTAATTATTCATCTAATTATAAATATCATATTGCTGTAGTAAAGGCAGATTGCTATGGACTTGGTATAAAATGCATAGAAAGTATATTAAAAGGTGGTGCTAATTACTTAGCTGTATCTTCCTTAGATGAAGCATTAAAAGTAAGAAAAATTACAAGTGAAGGAATACTTGTTCTGGAACCAATTGATATAAATTATATTGATTTAGCTATTCAAAATAATATAACGCTTACTATTAGTTCTCTTGATTATTTAATGAAAATTAAAAATAAGAAATTTACTTGTCATATAAAAATAAATACAGGTATGAATAGACTTGGTATAAGTACTCGTGATGAATTAAATAAAGTATATAATATTATAATGAACTCTAATATTAAATTAGAAGGTATTTATACTCATCTTTATAAAGCTGATGATGAAAACATTACAAATGAACAATTTAAAGTATTTGAACATATTACAAAAGATATAGATTTATCTAAGATAGAAATAGTACATATTCCTAATAGTAAATATATAACAACTTATAAAAAGAAAGAATATGTTAATGGATGCAGGATGGGTATAATAATGTATGGTTTTGATGATAAATTAAATTTAGATAGTGTTTTTTCATTAAGATCAAAAATTATAGAGATTAAACATATTAAATCAGGTGAAACAGTTGGATATGATGGTAAATATATAGCTTCTAAAGATGAAATTATAGGAATAGTACCAATTGGTTATAGAGATGGTATCATAAGACATAATACTGGTAGATATATTTATATCAATGATAAAAAATATAAAATAATAGGTAATATATGTATGGATATGTTATTTGTTTTAATAGATAATACAGCTAATATAAATGATACTGTCTATATTATTAAAGACAATAATCATATTAATGAAATAGCTAAATATTTAGATACAATTAATTATGAAATAATGTGTAGTATAAGTGATAGAGTAGATAGGAAATATATAGAAGAATAGTACAAATTCTTCTTTTAATATGATAAAATATTTATATAAGGAGAATAAAATTATGAATAAAGTAATTATAATAGGTTGTGGTAATGTAGGAATGAGTTATGCATTTTCACTTTTAAATCAAAATACTAGTGTTAATGAGCTTGTGCTTATTGACATTAATAAAGAAAGAATTATAGGAGAAGTGGCTGATTTAAATCATTGCTTAGCATTTTCACCATCTAAAATAGATATAAAAGTTGGAGATTATACTGACTGCAGTGATGCTAAATTAATAGTTATTGCTGCTGGTGCTAATCAAAACCCAGGTGAAACTAGAATGGATTTAATAAATAAGAACTCAAAAATATTTAAATCAATAATAACAGAAGTAATGAAAAATGATTTTAAAGGATATTTTTTAGTTGCTACTAATCCTCTTGATATAATGACATATATTACATATAAATATTCAGGTATGAACCCTAATAAAGTAATAGGTTCAGGAACAAGTTTAGATACAGCAAGACTTAGATATTTAATTGGTGAAAAAGTAAATATAAATCCAAAAAGTATACATACATATGTAATTGGAGAGCATGGAGACTCTGAATTTGTATTATGGAGTTCTGCATTAATTGGAAGTGAAAGGTTAGATAAATATTTAACAGTTAACGAAATGGAAACAATCGAAAATGAAGTTAGAAATGCAGCATATGAAATTATAGAAAGAAAAGGTGCTACATATTATGGTATTGCCATGTGTTTAACAAGAATAACTAATGCAATATTAAATAATGAAAATACTATTATTACAGTGTCTAGTTATGATGAAAAAGATGATATATATTTTAGTACACCAACTGTTATTAATAAAGATGGAGCTGTTAAAAAGATGGAAGTTGATCTAAATAGAACTGAACAAGAGAAATTAGATAATTCAATTAATGTTATAAAAGAGGCTATTAAAAAGATTGAAGAGTGATAGTTTAATAATTTAAATTATGATACAATTTCTCCAGATAAAAAATATGCTGGATATGATACAACTAATCATAAAAGCATATATAAAGACGATATGGATTCTTATTTAAATACAAGTGATATTTTAATTGGTAGTAAAGTTAATAATTTAGTTTATCGTGAAAAAATAAGAGAAATATATAATAAATATAAGAATTCATTTTTACCAATGATACTGGTACTAGCTGGAGTTTCTGTTGTAGTTGCAATAGTTGGACTATTAATTTAATTATAATTAAAAAGATATTTTGAAAATATTATGGGTACTAGAAATAGTACTTTTTGTATGTAATAATTTATATAAAATTTATATAGACATAATTACCAAATATTGGTAAACTAGTATTATTGAATATGTAGTTAGACTATACAATTTAAGGAGGAAACATGGAAAATACAAATAAAAAATATGTACTAGGTTTAGACATTGGTATTTCATCTGTTGGATGGGGATTAATTGAATTAAATGAAAATAATGAACCATATAAAATTAAGGATACAGGTGTAAGAATTTTTAGCCCTGGAGAAAATGTTAAAACTGGAGAAAGTAAAAATATTGCTAGAAGAGAGAAAAGAGGTACAAGAAGAATATTAAGAAGAAGAAAATTTAGAATAAATAGAATTCGCTACCTATTAGCAGAATATAATTTTCTTAAAAAATCAAATAAAAATGTAATTTCAGATATATATGAAGATCTAAAAGAACAATATAATATTCTAATAGATAATTATTATAAAGAAAAAGATATTAATCCGTTTGAATTAAAAACAGAAGCATTAAATAGAAAACTAAGCAATGAAGAACTAGCTATAATATTAGTACATTATGCAAAACATAGAGGATATAAGTCAAATAGAGACGAAGATAATGATGATAGTGGTAAAGTAAAAAGTTCAATAAAAGAAAATGAAAAAATAATGCATGAAAAGAATTATAGAACTATATCTGAAATGTTTGCATTAGATGAAAAATTTAACGATAGAATTCATAATACTACTGGTGATTATAGAATGTCTGTTAATAGAGAAATGGTATTAAATGACATAGAAAATGTTTTAAATTGTCAAATAAAATTTGGATTAATAGATGAAAAATTTAAAGAAGAATATATTAAAATATGGTCAAGTCAAAGGCACTATTCAAAAGGTCCAGGTGGTAACTCTAAATATGGTGGAAACTTGATAGAAAAAATGACAGGAATATGTAAATATACAGGTGAACCAAGAGCACCAAAGCAGGCTCCAAGTACTGAAATATTTAATGCATTAACATTGATGGTTAACTTAAGATATAAGTCAAATGAAAATTATGAAAAATTAACTGAAGAAGAAATAAATAAAATACTAGAACTTGCTTTAACTAAAGATTCAGTAACATATAAAAATTTAAAAGAAATTTTAGATAAAGAAACAATAACAATTAAAGGATTAGAATTAAGTAAAAAAGAATGGATTGATTGCTTAAATAATTTTAAAGTAAAAATTCTTAAATTAGGAAAAAATGATGAAGTAAATTTAAATGAATTAACAAAAGAAGAACAAGAAAAGTTTGAGAAGATTAAGCAAGAAAAACTATTTTCAAAGAAATTTGTAGAACTAAAAACAACAAGTGCATTTAGAAAAGAATTTTCTAGAGCATTTGGTAAGAATATATGGGAAAAACTATTAGATAATATTAAAATATTAGATGAAATTGCAGTTATACTTACAAATTATAAAACAGAAGAAGACATTATAGAGCAAGTTGAAAATAGCGAAATAATTGATAATAATTTAATTGAATGTATATTACACTTACCAAATTTAAAAGATCATAATAACCTTTCATTAAGTTTGATTAGAAATTTAAATAAGTTAATGAAAACTGGAATGCTATATAATGAAGCAATGAGCGAACTTGGATATAATTTTAGTGATTTAACAATTAATAAAGAAAAATTTGATATATTGTTGCCTATAAATTCTGAAAATGAAATAAGTAACCAAAGAGTTATTAGATCACTCGCTCAAACGAGAAAAATAATAAATGCTATTATTAAAAAATATGGAATGCCATATAAAATAAATATTGAAACAGCAAGAGAACTTGCTAAGAGTCTTGATGAAAGAAAAAAGATAAAAAGAAATCAAGAAGAAAATAAAGAAAACAATGATAAAATTAAAAAAGAATTATGTGAATTATTACCTAATAAATTTCAAAATGAAAATAAAGTTTCATCATTTGATTTATTAAAATATAAATTATGGAAAGAACAACAAAATATATGTCCATATAGTTTAGAAAAAATAACAATAGAAGAATTATATGATAATGGAATAGTGCAAGTAGATCACATTTTACCTTACTCAAGAACTTTTGATGATTCTTATTTTAATAAAACATTAGTAAAAGCAAAGGAAAATCAAATTAAGGGCAATAGAACACCTTATGAATGGTTTAAAAGTGATAGAGAAAGATGGGAAAACTATCCAATGTATAAATCATATATTAATAGTTTAAATATTCCAGATAAAAAGAAAGATAATTATTTACTTACAAATCTAACTCAAGAAATAGAAAATGAAATGAGAAATCAAAATTTAAATGATACAAAATATATAACAAGATATTTAACATCATTTTTAAAAGCATATTTAAATGTTCCATTAGTAGATAGCGTAAATGGTACAATAACATCAAAACTAAGAACAAGATGGGGATTAAATAATATAACTCATAGTTTACAATCACCATCATATTACATAAAAGATGTAGATATCGAAAACGATATAAAAAAGAATAGGGAAAATCATTTACACCATGCTATGGATGCGTGTATAATAGCATGTTCTAATAAATCTATAATTCAAAAAATAACTAATTATGAAAAATATAAAAGATATTTTGAAAATAAAGTTGATGTATCAATAGAATCATTACTTAAAAATAATTATATTTATAAAAGTGAAGAAACAGATGATTACATAGATGAAGAAACAGGAGAAATAATTAAAACTGAATCTTTAGAAGAATACTATAAAGATTTAATTGATAACAATTACTTAGTAAAAAATAATAAAAATAGGTATACTGTACTATTTCCACAGCCATATGAAAATTTTACAAATGAGTTAAAAGCAAAGATATTTGAGAGAAATGAATCACAGCAAAAATTCATGTTAGAAGGATTACATACATATACAGAAGATGAATTAAAAGAAGTAGCTCCTCTAATACCTGTATTTGCTAAAAATAAAGTAAAAGGATCACTCCATGGAGAAACATTATATGGTTATAAGAAAGAAAATGATAATGAATTTATAACTAAAAGAGCATCTGTTATCTCTAAAAGTTTTAAACAAGACGACTTAGAAAATATAATAAATAAAGATAATGGCTCAAAAGAAGTATATGAAACTCTAAAAGAATGGTTATCAAACTATGATAATGGAGAAGAGGCATACAAAAATAGTGGATATCCAAAAGATAAAACTGAAAAAATAATCAAAAAAGTTAAACTACAATTACTATATGAAGGAAAAGGACACAATATTAATAACAAAATAGTAGATAAAGAAAATATACAGAAAATACTTATATTTAAAGATATAGAAACAAATACATTATATTTCTGTGGATTAGACAGATTTGATATACTTAATTTAAAAAAGAATAAAGATTATGAAATAACATTATGGAAATCACAAGGTGTTTCTTTAAAAGAAAGTTATAATAAATTAAATACAAAATATACAAAACTTTTAGAATTAGCAAAAAATGACTTTGTAGAAATTGAAAAAAACAATGGTAATAAATGTTACTGCTATATAAATGGATTTACAGATGGCAAATTAGATATAAAAAGTTATATAGGAGATAATTATGATATAGTAGGAAACAATAAACTATTCAATAAATTTTATAGTGGGGGACAATACCAAATTAGTACTACATCAATCAAAAATATTATAAAAATTAAATTAAACACTTTAGGAAAAATAGAATAATGGGATATAGACAAGTAGTTATTAAAAAATCAGATAAAATGAAATTAAAAGATAACAACTTAGTTATAATCAATAATGAAAAGGAACGAAAAATCCCACTAGAAGATATAAATTTTATAATATTAGAAGATAATAGAACCATAATAACCGCAAGACTATTATCAGAAATTAGCAAATATTTTATATCACTAATAATATGTGATGAAAAATATGAACCTACATCTATAATATTTGCATATAACAATCATTATAAACAGCTTGAATCATTCTCATTACAACTAGGTCTTAGTGATGAACTAAAATGGAATTTATGGCAATCAATAGTTAAAAAGAAAATAACTAATGAAATTATAGCATTAGAAACAACAACACAAGATGAGTTTGTAATCAATAAATTGAAACAATTTAAAGCTGAAGTTGAAAAAAATGATGTAACAAATAGAGAAGGGCTAGCTGCTAAAATGTATTTCAGAAGTATATTTGGAAGTCAATTCATTAGATTCTATGATGATAGTATAAATAGTGCATTAAATTATGGATATACAATTATTAAAAGTTGTATATTAAGGACAATAGTAAAATTTGGATTAAATAGTTTCTTAGGAATTCATCATCATTCAAAAACAAATAATTTCAACCTTGCATTCGATCTTATTGAACCATATAGATCAATCGTAGATATATATGTATATAATAATCAAGAAAACATAGAGTTTCCGTTATCATTTGATACCCGCAAAGAATTAATTAATTTATTAAATTATGAAGTAATATCAAACAATATGCATTGTACAGTAGAATATTCAATCGAATTATTAGTTAAAAGTTATATTAAATCATTAGAGACAGGAGTTAACTGCTTGGTTTTTCCAGACATTATAAATGATAAATAGATTTATGAGATTACTTTTAATGTTTGATATGCCAACAATAACAAATGAAGATAAGAAAAACTATACAAAATTTAGAGACAATTTAATAGATGATGGTTTTATAATGATACAATATTCGGTTTATGTTAGAATATGTAAAAATCAAGACGACATTATTAAACATACAAATAGAGTAAAACTATTTGCTCCAGCAAAAGGAAACATAAGATTATTACAAATAACAGAAAAACAGTATGAACAAATGCTCATGTTAAGAGGAATAAAAAATGATGATGAAAAAGAGTCAAATAATTCAATGATAATAATAGAATAAAAGCAAGAACCAAAATTCTTGCTTTTATCTTTACCTAAGACATAGGATACTATAACATCTATGTCATTCTAAATGATATATAAATTAATAAATATTACCTAAAAATTAAAGGATACCATAACACTTTCTACATCTTCTTGCAAGTTGCCCAACATAAATATTACCTAAAAATTACAGGGTACCATAATGGAATTACTTTCTTTAAATATTCTACATTTCCTAAATATTATCTAAAAATTACAGGGTACCGTAACAAATATTTTATAAACTCTTTTTGTTGAGTTCATAAGCATTACCTAAAAATTACAGGGTACCGTAACTATTTAGATATGCTACCACTTCAGCTGGATCATAAGCATTACCTAAAAATTACAGGGTACCGTAACTAGTGGTGATACTGGTTCACTTATGAATTTCATAAGCATTACCTAAAAATTACAGGGTACCGTAACAGAGAGGTGGTAAGAACTATGTCATTAGGACATAAGCATTACCTAAAAATTACAGGGTACCGTAACTATTGGAATATTGAAAAGCTTGGGCTATTACATAAGCATTACCTAAAAATTACAGGGTACCGTAACTCCTGAATTGAGTAATACTGATTTAACATACATAAGCATTACCTAAAAATTACAGGGTACCGTAACGTATTTCAACATATAGATATAACAAAATGGACATAAGCATTACCTAAAAATTACAGGGTACCGTAACCTCAAATACATTTTATCAAATAAATTTTGAAATGTAAATATTGAAAAAAATGTAGTTATACTATACAATAAAATTGGTGATAAAGTGAATATAAGGTATAAAGAACTATATAGTTTTGAATTTGATAATGTATTATTTATAAATGGTGCTAACAAATCAGGTAAAACTAAATTATTAAAACTATTAGAAAAAGGTGCAATAGGCGAGTTAGAAGATTTTTATATAAATAATAACAAAGTATATAAGAATGATTATCAAGTATTATTCATTGGTGATTATAATAATTTTGCTACTGACTTTAAATTAAGCAAAACAAATGTATTCAAAAAATTAATTTATGATGAAATAATGGAAAAGATTAATATTAATGATATATTACATAAAACAAATGAAATCTTTAACATAATTAATGATAAAATTAATAATACAATATCAAAAAACGAATTAATTAAAAATTTAAAATTTGATATAAATATTGATTCTGTAGATAAAATAATTGAAAAATTCACAAATATTTATATTGATGAATATTTATTAGATGATAAAATAACTCCAAGAAGTTCCCTTAGAAAATTATTAATTAATTTAACACTTTATCAGATAGAAAAAAGTACCAATGATAATATTATAGTTTTTATTGATGATATTGATAATAGTTTTGATGAATTAGAATTATTTAATATAATAAAAACTTTAGAAAACAATTTTAATGCAAAATTTGTAGTATCATCTTCTAGAAATATATATCCATATATTGCAAACAAAAAAGATATATATAAAATATCTAATCAAATAACTAAAAATATTGTTAATATTAATTCATGCATAAAACAAGCAATAATATTAAATGAGTATAGTAAAACAAATAATAATGAAGACTTCAATTCATTTTTTGAAGAGAATGAATATCTTATAAATGAAGAAGATATTAATTATTTTAATAATAATGTATTACCATCGCTTAATTATCAAATTGGACTAATATATTGTAATAATAAATTAGAAATAAAATCAATAGATGATAACGAGAATAATATTGTCAAAGTAAAAAATAATTTAGAAAAAATATTTTTAGAAATTATTTATAAATATTTAACAGATAGTATTGACAGTGACTAATAAATATTATATTATTAATTTGTACAGAGGTATTATATTTCTGTGCATTACCTAAGAATTACAGGTTACTGTAATAAGGCATTATGCCTTAGGGTTTGGTCGGATCCCTTAATTATTCGACTATTTTTATTTGGAAAAATTCAGTAATATATTTTTTCACTTCTTTTTAACTAAATATTTACTTTTGATATTGACAAATAAATGTAAAGTGTTATACAATTAGTATGTAGAGTAGAGGAGTGATAGACAAATGAAAGAATTAAATACTTTGTTAGGAGAACTAGGTATTTCAAAAGTAAAATTAGCTAAATATTTAGGTGTATCAAGACAAATGATATATAATTATCTTGAACTTGATTCATTGAGTAAATGGCCACAAGAAAAAAGAATAATGTTATTAAAATTATTAGATATAGAAGATGGAAATGAAAATACAATTAAAAATATTAAAATTACAAGTGAGTATTTAGAAAATGTTGAAGCAAGATTAAATCAAAATGTAAAAGACTCAGGTAGTCAAGTATTCAATTATAAAAATCTTACTAAAGAAGAGCAAGAATTATTAAATGATATTATATTCTTAATTAAAGAAAAATTTACTGAAGAAAAGAATAAAGATACATATTATACATTCTTATATTTATATCATGTACTTCAATCACTTGATAATGTAAAAGAAATTAAATATATATTTGCATATCTTTCTAAAAAGACTGGATTCACATCACCAAATGAATTTAAATTTGATGAAACTAAACAATTCATATTAGAAAGTATAATATTCACTGCATTTAATTTATATAATAATGGTGGAGCTTCTAAATCAAAATTAGTTGATTCTCATAATAGATTTGTTCAAGAGATTGAAAATGACAAAGAAGAAAAATTAAGTAGAACACAACAACTTAATACAGTTAAATTACAAGCTTTAAGAGAACTTGGTTATACTGAAATAAATAAAGATAATGCTAGTGAAGTATTAAATAGAATGGCTGAAATTCAATCACGAAAAATGTAAATGATAATGAACTGCTTTAATTAGCAGTTTTATTATGTTTATAAATATGTTATTATAAATACAGAGTAGAGGGGACTATATTATATGTTAGATTCAAATGCTCCTAGTTATATTGTGTTCGTTGTACTTGAAACATTCACTGTAATTAATTGTATAATCACACTTAAATTAAATATTCGTTTAAGAATTAATAATTGCTTAAATAAGAATAATATTAAAAATAAGAATAATATTAATCATGATGATACTAATATTAAGAAATTATCTATAAATAATAACAGTTTAACAATAAATATTAACTTAATATCTATAATAAAGAAAAATATTGATACTTATACAAGTTAACATAACATATATTATTTAAAGTAATATATAATATAAAAAACAACTATAAAACTTATAGAAATTATATAATAATTAATGTATTTATTATAAATACGAAACCTTATATTAATTAACACTAATAGATAGCATATATAAATTTATTAATGATTATATAATTAATAAAACGATTTAATATAAAATATAATATAAAATATATTAATAAATATTTATTTATATAAATAATAACATGCTGTAATTTGCATCGACATATCAAAATATATATAATTCTCTATCTCGATAAAAAAACATAATTTCTAATTTGCATCGAGATGCTAAAAGATGTATAATTCTCCACCTAGATGCAATTAAAATTTTATGACTATTCCCCTACTTTTTAAAAATTATATGAGTAGGGCTAATACTATAACAAAACAAGATGATAGTATACCAATATAAATATATTTCGTTTTGTTATAACTAAGTGCTTCTTTTAACATATCATTAATTGATAAACTAATCATAAGTCCAGCAACAAACAATAAAACAAAAGAAAGAAAAATATCATTGATATAATTCTTAAATAGTAAATATGTGAGTAGGGCTCCAAGTGGTTCTGTAAGTCCAGAGAATAGGGTGTATAAAAAAGTTTTCCTCTTCCCTACACCACTATAATAGAGTGGCACAGCAATAGCAATACCTTCTGGGATATTATGAAGCATAATCGCAATACATAATTTAATTCCTATACTTATATTAGTATATGCGCCCATAAAAACAGCCATGCCTTCAGGAAAATTATGTAACATTAGTGAGATCATACTAACTATCCCTATTTTATATAATGATGATTTATTATTACTTTTGTCTATCTTTTTATTAATTTTACTTATAGATAAATATCCAAGTAAAAAAGTTAATATACATATAGGAATACCATATAAGTAATAGTATTTATTGATTATAATAGGTACTGAAGAAGGAATTAAGTCAAATATTGATATTAAAGTCATAATACCAATCGAGAATGATAAAGAAAATGTAATGAACTCCCCTATTCTTTTTATCTTAATAAAAATAAGCAAACTACCTATAACTGTAGATAATCCTGCGATTAATGATAATAATAAAGACATATAAATATTATTCATATAAAATTATATTCTAACAAAATGACAATAATTACCATAATTAATAAGTATTATTTTATATATTCTTTCCATAATAATAACAGGTGGTGATTAAAAATGACTAACACAAGAAGTAATTCTAGATCCAAATCTAATGCTAGAAGCAACTCAAGAGCAAGAAACAATGCTCGTAGTAATGCTAGAAGCAATAGTAGAGCTAGAAGTAATTCAAGATGTAAATAATGTAAAAAGATATTCGCTATTGAATATCTTTTTATTTTATGATAAATTATTGTTATGAATAAGATAATAAAAATGTGTTGTATTTCTATAATACTAATTTCACTTGTTAGTGTGAATTATTTTTTCTATCTTAAAAAAGAACATAAAGAAAATGATTTTCCTAATATAATTTCAACTAGTGTATCATATATAGATAATAAGTTAATTATAACGTATGATATTGATGAAAAAGAACTTGTTCATAATAAAATATATTGTAATTATGATGTGGATAATGATAAATATAGTACATTTAAGAATGAATGGGTAGAAACAAAAGATAATAAATGTATTATTAATATTGATACTAAAGGAAAATATTATGTTTATTTAAAAAATGAAAATGATACTATATATAAAATTGATTCAACTGAAAATTATGGTCACGTTACTGAAATTAAATCTAATAAAGAAAATGTATTTTTAGCAATAAATGGTGAAGAAAAAATTAGTTATGAAGTATCTTATGTTGGTAATATTGATTTAACCCCTACTCTATATAGTGATGATGATAAAATTGCTACTATTGATAATGATGGGAAGATAAAAGGTATAAGTAAAGGTAATACAAATATCAATATAAAAGTTGGAAATATAGTAAAACAAATAAATGTACTTGTAACTGATTTAATAGTTAAAAGACCTAATAAATTTAATAGTAAAAAGTCATATTTACCATGTAATAAATATAGTAAAAAAGATAATGATACTCTTGATTTAATATTAAAGTCAAGAATAGAAGATGTTGGATATAAAACAAGGGCTGGTGCTGTTGAAGCTGCTAGATTCTTAACATTAGAGTTTCCATATAAAATAAGATACTTTAGTGAAAATGGTAGAGGTTCAACTAATAAAGTTGAAGGTGAAGGAAGATATTATAATGTAGGTTTGTATTTACACAAATCAAGATTTAAAAATATTAAGAAATCACTTGCTGGACCTGCTACCTGGGGTTGTTCTCTTTATAGTAGGCCTTCTAAAGGCAAAAGAAGTAATGGACTTGATTGCAGTGGGTTTGTTTCATGGGTAATGTTAAATGGTGGCTTTGATGTTGGTGATATTGGTGCTGGTCTTGCTCCTCATTTAGATTTAACTGATTATGGTGTAAGAACAAACTTTAATGCAAATGTTGTAAAATCAGGTAAAGTAAAAGTTGGAGATTTATTAAGTTCAGGTGGAAAACAAGGCGGACATATAGCAATAATAGTTGGTGAAGATAATGATTACTATTATGTAGCAGAAAGTTTATGGACGCCACCTAATGTAGCAGTTGTAATAATGCCATATTCTAAAAAGAAAATATTTAAAAGATATTATTATGTAATGCTTATGGATAGTTATTATAAAGAAGATGGTAAACTAACTAAATTATGGTATTAAAAATACGCAAAAATCATATAAAAAACTTCTAGTGAAATATCTAGAAGTTTTAATATATTACATTTATCTTATTCAGTACGTAGTGCCTCTACTGGATCTTTTTTACTTGCCATATTAGATGGGATAATACCTGCGATTAATGTAAGAATAACACTTAATAATATTAATCCTACCCCTCCATATAATGGAAGTGTTGCTATATTTTTAACATTGATTAAATTATTAATTATTATATTAATTGGTATACATAGTATTAATGTAACACCTATACCTAATATTCCAGATATAAATCCTTCTATAAATGTTTCTGCATTAAATACATGTGCTATATCTTTTTTAGATGCTCCTACTGCTCTTAAAATACCTATTTCTTTAGTTCTTTCAAGAACACTTATATATGTAATAATAGCTATCATTATAGATGAAACAACTAGTGAAATTGATACAAATGCTATTAAAACATAACTTACAGTGTTAACTACTTTTTTAACAGAAGACATTAATATACCGGTTGTGTCAGTATATTTTATTTCATCTTCATTATTACCATTATTTTTAACTTTATCATTATATTTATCAATAAAATCAATAAAGTTCTCTTTTGAATCAAAACTATTAAAATAGAATGATATCATGGTTGGATCATCAATATCTTGATAACCTAAATTGATAAGATTATTCGAATATGTTTTTTCACTATTGGATGCAAAAGATGTCATTATTCTTTTAAGTTCTTCTTCTGTTAAATTAAATTTGAATGCAGAAGCAATCTTCTTTTCATCAACGTTAAATGCTTTACTAAAAGTTGATATAAGATTATTAGTAAGACTACTTACTTCACTAAGTATTGTTTTTTGCATTACTGCTTCTGTCATTTTAGATGCCATCATATCACTAGTACTTATTATTACTGAACTATTTACATATAAGTTTATTGATTGATTTATCACTTCATTAGTAATAGGAGATGCCATATTATTTGGATCAGTAGTAAATGAACTATCATTTTGATTATATAGTGTTATATATGAAGTTAAAAATCCTTTTAATAAATTAGTATAAGTACTATTAAATATATCATAAGGAATAATGTAATTATTTTCTAATTCTTTTAATATTTTTATTGTATTTTCATTATTCATGAAATTATTTATTATTGTTTCTATATCATTCATTTCTAATATTGCTATTTCTTCATTATTGAGTGATTTAGAAGTCTTTAGAGGGTTTTTTATATAATTTGTAAGTAAATTATCAAGTAAAGTATTTAATATGCTTAAAAAGTCTTTTTTAGCCTTACTTGTATCAGTAGTAATAGATGAAGATATTTTAGAAATAGTATTACTTGTGTTATTCTTGATAGTATTTTCATCTATATCTATATTAAATGCATTTTTTAACATATTTGTATCTACTTTAATAAGTTCTTCAAAATTAATATTAGATTTATTATTATCATCAAATTTCTTATTACTAAATACATCTATGTCTTTATTACTAAGTTGTTTTTTAACAATATCACTATTTTTAGATTTATCAATTAAGTAATTAGTAAGTTCTTTTGTATAAGCAACACCTGGATTTAAACTCATTGAATTTATTCCATCTTTAAGAGTAACAATACCAACTATTTTAATATTAAGTGCTTTATCATATAAGTTTTTCATATATTCTTCATTATCACTCATATCTTCATATATATTATATTTAGAATTGTATTTATATGTTTCATATGGAAGAATTAATTTAAGTTTTATATTCATAAGTTCATCATAAGTAAAATCATATGGTTTATTATTTATATTAATTTTTTCACCACTCATAAGTTTAGTAACCATATCATTAAGTTCACTATAATCTCTTATTCCAAGTGAATAAACTAATAAATCTGATATAGTATTTTTATTAGGAAGTACTATAACCATTTCATCATATTGGCTAGGCCAACGACCTTTTAAAACATCATATTGACTTTCAAGTTTATCCATATTATCTATCATTTCATTAAATACACTACTGAAACTTTGATATGTACTTGCGACATTACTAGAATACATACTTGTCATAAGTGAACTTGGATTTAGTTTACTTATCTTATTTTTTGAGTCAAGAGTATATATATTTGGTGTAACATTATATGAATATTTTACTGTTGATATATCATCCTTAAGTAATAGCTTATTTTTTTCATAATAATTTTTAAAACTTTTTAAATTATTTTTAGATACACTTCCAAACATTGATGTAATATATTGTTTTTCATGTACTTTATTACTTTTATCATCACTATATTCTTTATCCATCATTGATAAGAATAGTGATGTCATATCAGCTTGTTTACTTGTAATACTAAGTGGATATGAACTAAGTGTATCTTCTTGTATACTATTTATATAATTTTGAAATCCATTTGATAATGACATTATAAGTGCTATACCAATTATTCCAATTGAACCTGCAAGTGATACAAGTATAGTTCTACCTTTCTTTGTCATAAGATTATTAAATGATAAACTAAATGCTGTTAAAAGAGACATTGATGTTCTTTTAGTAAAGTTTTCTTCTATTACTTTTGATTTAACATCTTTATATGGATTAGTATCATCAACCACTTTACCATCTTTTATATTAATTATTCTAGTCGCATAGTTTTTAGCAAGTTCTGGATTATGTGTAACCATAATAACTAGTTTAGTCTTTGATACTTCTTTTAATAATTCCATTATTTGAACTGATGTATTTGAATCAAGTGCTCCTGTTGGTTCATCTGCAAGTATGATATCTGGATCATTTACAAGTGCTCTTGCGATAGATACTCTTTGCATTTGCCCACCTGATAATTGATTAGGTTTTTTATATATATGATCTTTAAGCCCTACTTTAGTAAGCACGTCTATTGCTTTTGCTTTTCTTTCTTCTTTAGAAACACCACCTAGTGTTAAAGCTAGTTCTACATTTGATAATATTGATTGGTGAGATATAAGATTATAATTTTGAAATACGAACCCTACTCTATAGTTTCTATACGTATCCCAGTCTCTATCTTTATATAGTTTTGTACTTACATTATTTATTATTAAGTCACCACTATCATATTTATCAAGTCCACCTATAATGTTTAATAAAGTTGTTTTACCACTACCAGAAGGTCCTAAAATAGCTGCAAACTCTTGTTCTCTAAATGATATACTTACATTATTAAGTGCTGTTTGTTTAAAATTATTTGTATTATATGTTTTACTTATTTTTTTAAGTTCAAGCATTTATATTCCTCCTAACATGGTTATTTATTTTATTATAATATTTTTAAATGTTCAAGTAAAATATTAGTTCCAAGTAATATTAATATGATACCACCTATAATTTGTGCTACTTTATCATATTTAGAACCAAACTTACTACCTATTTTAACACCTATCATTGATAATATAAATGTTATTATTGCAATTACTGTAAAAGTTAATATTGCATTATTACTACCATAAGCACATGCATAAGCAATACCAACAGCAAGAGCATCAATACTAGTCGCAACGCCAAGTAATAATATATTTTTAATACTTAAATCATTATTATTATTTTCTTCTTCATTATTTGATTCAATAATCATTTTAATTCCTATAAAACCAAGTAATACAAAAGCAACATAATGATCAACGTTAACAATTATTTTTTCAAAAGCACTACCAAGTAAATATCCAATTAAAGGCATTATTCCTTGAAAAGTACCAAAACATAATGCAAGTTTTATAGTATCTTTTACACTTATATTCTTAACTGATAGTCCTTTTACAACTGATACTGCAAATGCATCTGCAGCAAGTCCTACACTAATTAATAATATTTGTAATATATCCATATTTTTTCTCCATAATAATTATATCATTTAAAGAAATAAAAAAGAATTTAGATTTACATGATTTACACTATTTATCTAAATCTTTATGTTTCTACTGGCTATTTATAAATAAATCTATAAATTATTTTTTAACAATCTTATCAATAAAAAAGTATATAAAAACCATTATTATTGATATTAAAAGTCCTATATAAAATTCAGGAAAAGCAAGATTAATACTGTTATATAAATTAATATCTTTAGTTATACCAATAGTATACCAAGTAAAAAATTCATATATTTCTGATATTACTATTCCAATGACACCTATTCCACCTAATATTTTATTTGTTATTTTATTTTTAAATTTAAACCATATTCCAAGGAAAAATAATATAATTGATACAATAGTTATTGGACTTAATAAAATGATTAAACCACTTATTTCTTGAACACCTCTCATACCACCAAATTGATAAAGTAACATAGGCATTAAGCTCATAATAAATAATATTGTAAGTATTACTTGTTTATTTCTACTACCTACTTTATTACTATAATTGATTAATGTTTTTGTATATAGTTTATCCTTTTTTTTATCATTTATTCTTTCACCATTTAATAATTCTATAATAGAAATATCTAGTTCATTACATAATGGTTCGAATAAAGATATATCCATCATTGTTTTACCATTTTCCCATCTACTTATTGATTTATTACTAACACCTAATTTCTCCGCTAAATCTTCTTGTGTCATATTCTTTTCCCTACGACATTTCGCTATAAATAATCCTATTTTTTCTTGATTCATTTTTCACCTCATAAGAAAATTATACAAAATAATTATATAAATTGACAGGACATAAAATGAGAATAATATTATTTAACATATTTATTAAATAATTCTTTAATTTATTATTGAAAAATGTTATTATTTTAATAGGAGGATAAAATATGGATGAAATAAGAGAAAAAGCTGAAAAGGAAATTGAAAAGCTAAGAAGTGATGAAAGATTAGCTACATTATTTGAGAATCCTAGATTTTATAGTGAAGTATTAACTCAATTATTATATAATTCTAGTAATCCTAATTTTAAAATGACAGTTGAAGATGGAAAATTGAAAGTTAGAACTGAATATAATGCTATGCCACAACAAGTTGATTATAATAATCCTTTAAGAAGTCAAAGTGAAGTTACAACTTATTATATTGCTAGGAAAGATGGTGCTAATAATTTGGTTGCTGTAAAAGAATGCGGTTCAACATATTATAATGCATATGATACTAATGGACTTGATAATGGAACGTTTAGTCAAGAATATTTTATAGCTAATCCAAATGGTGATATAACTCATCAAGGAAATATGCATACTTCTATTGATGTTGTTAAAAATTATCCAGCAAGTAGTATCAAGTCATTAAATCAAGTAAGTAATTTATTATTAAGTGAAAATGCTATGTTTAGTGGCAATTTTATAGAGCCAACTATTAATACTGTAAATGTATCATATACTTGTAGTAGCAGACTTCCAGATAAGTCTGGAATAGTAAGAACAAGTATAATGGAAAGAAAGTCAAGTTCAAAAGAAAGTTCAGATCTTAGAAAAGAACAATATTCTGTTTTAGCAACAGAGAGACCAGAAAATATGTCTATTGGTGCTGTTATTGCAGAAAGTGAAACATATACTACATCAGCAGGAATTAGTCAACAAGTACCTATGACACCTAAACCTATAAATGGCGTACAATTTTCATTACAAGATACTTTAAATTATTATCAAAATTCTTTTCAAATGGCAATTGATGCGAATAAGCAAATGGGATTATAATGTTAGAATAATAATTAATATGTCATATTTAATTATTATTCTTTTATTTTGCACACAATTCTAATATCTTTTTTATAGTATTAGCTGTTCTTATAGTAATTTTATCACCATCTATTTAAATTTTATATTAAATAATATTTTCAAGTAATGTAATACATTCAATATGTTTTGTCTTATTAAACATATTTATTATTTCTAGTTTTACCATTTTATAATTATTAAGTAAATCTATATCTCTTCTTAATGTTTTAGGATTACATGAAATATAAACTATTTTTTTAGCATTAGATTTATTTAAAAAATTAATTACTTTTTTTGATAATCCACTTCTTGGTGGATCTACTATTATTACATCATAATTATTGTTTTTAGCAATACTAGCATCTCCACATACAAAACTTATATTATCAATATTATTTATTTTTTTATTTATATTAGCATTCTTTATTGAATCTTTATTTATTTCTATACCATCAATATGTTTGAAATTGTCTTTTAAGTATATTCCAATAGTACCAGTACCACAATATAAATCAAGCAAATTATTACCATATCCAGCATATTCTCGTGCTTTATCATACATTATTTTCATGTTGTCTTTATTGACTTGAAAGAATGAATCTGGATAAATACTATATTTAATATTATCTATTTCTTCAATAATATAGCTTTTGCCATAAATTAATTTATCGTTTAAATATATTGATGTTATATTAAAGTTATTTATAAGACCATTTATATCATATTTTTCACCTTTAAATATAACCATAGTATCTTTAGTAGTAACTCTAATAATAACTTCAGTAATACCATTTAAATCACTCATCTTTAAATGGTTATATATATCATTAATTCTATTATCTAAAAGTAAACAATTATTAAATTCTATAATATCATTAGTTTTTTCACTATAATATCCAATTTTACCATCTTTAATATGAAATGTAGCCTTATTTCTATAGTTATATTCATTATTAGTAAGCACGTTTTCTATATTTATATTAAATAATTTATTAATGTAGTCTATCTTTATTCTTTTTTCACTATCAAAATCAATATGTAAGAAATTACATCCTCCACACTCATTATAACAATGACATTTAACTTCACATCTCATATCATTTTTAGTAATAAATTCTATTACTTTTCCTACTGCGAATCTTTTACTTACACTTACTATTTTAATTTTAACTTTCTCATTACTTAAAGTATATGGAACAAACACTACTATATTATTTATTCTAGTAACACCATTTCCAATATCATCAATACTTTCAATAATTACTTCATATATATCATTTATTTTCATATTCACCTCATAAAAAGATAACTATATTTTATCATATAGTTATCTTTATTTCTATAAAACTTAATATTTATTCTTTGTCTTTTCTTAATTCATCAAATATAGATGTTCCTATACCAATATCATTTTTAATATTGAAATTATCTAATATAGTAGCACCTATATCAGCAAAAGTTTTTCTATCAGGAAGTCTTTTACCTGCTTTAAATATAGGACTATACATAAGTATTGGAACATTTTCTCTTGTATGATCAGTTCCTTTAAATGTAGGATCATTACCATGATCAGCTGTTATAATAAGTAAATCATCTTTCTTAAGATTCTTTAGTATAATTGGTAAATAGTAATTGAAGTCTTCAAGTGCTTTTAAGTATCCTTCTCTATCTCTTCTATGACCATATAACATATCAAAGTCATTTAGATTAGCAAACAATAGTCCACTAAATTCGCCTTTAGCAAAGTCTATTATTTTCATCATACCATCCATATTATCTTTAGTTCTTATTTTAACTGCAATACTTTTACCATTAAATATATCTGATATTTTACCAATAGCAATAGTTTGTACTCCATTTCTATCAAGTAAATCAAGAACATTAATAGGTGGATCTAAAGCATAATCATGTCTTTTTGGTGTTCTTGTGAAATTACCTGGTTTACCTATAAATGGTCTTGCAATAATTCTAGCAATTTTATATTCTTCGCCTTTAGTAAGTTCACGTACTGTTTCACATATTTTATATAATTCTTCTACTGGAATAATATCTTCATGGGCAGCTATTTGAAGTACAGAGTCAGCAGAAGTATATATAATTAATGCTCCTGTCTTCATATGCATTTCACCTAAGTCTTGTATTATTTGAGTGCCAGAAGCAGCAATATTACCAATTACATCTCTACCAGTAGCTTCTTGAATTTTACTTATAAGTTCTAAAGGAAATCCTTCAGGATATGTTTTATATGGAGTTTTACATACAGCACCCATCATCTCATAATGGCCATTTAATGTATCTTTTGCAAGATTAATTGGGCATGCTTTCATATAAAGACCTCTTGTATTTTCTACTTCTTTTCCAACTAAAGTAGTAAGTCCAAGTCTTTCTAATGTATCTAAATTATATGAATCTCCTATTGTATGTAAAAGTGTATTAGCACCAACATCACCATATTTGGCGGCATCGCTTGCTTCTCCCACTCCTACACTATCCATTACTACTAGAAATATTCTCTTAAACATTTGCATCACTTTCCTTCTTACTTCTATTAAAATACTCATTGTAATTATCCTTAACAAAATTATCTGCTAAATGAGTATATATTTCTGTTGTTACAACATTTTCATGCCCAAGTAACTCTTGAACACTTCTTATATCAGCCCCACATTCTATTAAATGAGTCGCAAAACTATGTCTTAAAACATGAGGAGTAATTTCTTTATTAATATTTTTTGTCTTTGCTATTTCACCTATTATTTTATATAATCCTTGACGTGTCATCCTATTACCATGATTATTTAAAAATAATGAATCAGTAGGCTTTTGCTTCTTTACAAATAACTTACTTCTATATTTATTAATATATAAATCTAAATAATTAACACATACGTGAGATAAAGGAACAATTCTTTCTTTACTACCTTTTCCATATACATTAACAACCATATTACCAAGATCAATATTATTTAAATCTAAATTAACAAGTTCTGTTGCTCTAAGACCTGTTGCGTATAATAATTCAAGTATAGCTTTATTTCTATAGTCAAATGGTGTTTCAAGCTTAATATCAAGTAATTTATCTACTTCTTCAATACTTAAATATTTAGGTAATGTTTTCTTTCTTTTTAAACTTTCTACATCTTCTGAAATATTAATATATCCCTTATAAATAGATAAATACTTATAGAAACTCTTTATACTAGCAATTATCCTATTAATAGAACTCTCATTATAATTTGGAAGTATATGTAATACATAATTATCAATATCTTTTTTAGATATATCTAATATTTCTTTATTAGTATATTCTAAAAATGATGTAATATCTCTTATATATGATTCTATTGTATTTTCTGAATAATTCTTATCAATTCTTAAATAATCTTTAAAATCATCAACTAATTCTTTATTATCAATTTCTATCATATTTATTACCCTGATAACATTATACAATATAAAAGACTATTTTTAATAGCCCTTTTACTTATTTTTTACATTTTTTGAATCAATTATGTTAAACATTATACCACCTATAATCATTGGTATATAGTATGTTATAAATCTCCATACTAATAGTCCTGGTATTATGAATGCTTCTTTTACTATTACTTCAAAGTAGTGTATGAATGAATATTCTGCCCCTACACTAGCGCCTGGTATAGGCACAAAGCACGATGAAGTATATATAAAACAACTAAATATGATTGAGTATATGAAGTTAATATTCATATCACTATGTAATGCTTTAAAAACAAAGAATGGTACCATAAAATATATAGTCATATATATAAAGTTAATAATTACACATTTGATAATGAATTTCTTATCTTTAGCAAGTTCTTTATATCCAAGAGAATATTCAGTACATTTAGTAGACCATTTCTTTTTCTCATCTTCTTTATCTTTGAAGAATTTAAATTTATCAATAAAGAAATAACCTACTTTTTTAGCAACACTTGTTTTTAAACATAAGAACATCGCAATAAATAATGAAACGATAGTTATAATTATACCAAGAATAGTGATATATAATATGAATCCATTAGGCATTATATTAAAGATGTATCCTATTATTAAATATAATATACTCATAAGAGTCATAGTTATTTGTAATATAATAAAATTTTCTACTAGAATCAATATTCCTTTAGTAACACTCACTCCTTCTCTATTTAATCTATATATTTGAAGTGGTTGACCTCCTAGTGAAAAAGGAGTTATCCCATTAAAGAATTTAGTCATTATATTTAAATTAATCGCATCTTTGAATTTATAGTTTTTCTTTTGTTTTTTGATTAATGTATATAATAAATATGCTTCAACTATTATATATAATCCAAATATTATAAATGCTAGTATTATATATAAGTAATTAGCATTCTTTAATAACTTCATTGATTCTATAAAATTATCTTTAAGTAGATAATAAAATAAAAACATAGTAAGTAGAAAAATAAATATTGTTTTAAATCCTATCTTCTTCATATCATAGCCACCTTTAAATATTATATCATAATTATATTATTTATAAAGTGACTTTTAAATAATAATAAATAATAAAAACAGAAATCTTAATATATTTCTAGATTCCTGTTAAATTTATTTTATTGATTATTAGATACTAAACATGTTTCTAATAATTCTTTTAATTCATTATTTGTACTATAAGTAATATATTTATTCCCATTTTCATCTATAATAGAATATGGATAATAATTTTCTTCATATTTACCAATATTATCTATTATCTTTTTAACATCATAATTGTACATACCAGTTTTAAAAATTAGATTATTACTCTCATTAATAGCAAATATTACTTTTTTATAAGCAAACATTTGTTCTTTGCTTGATTGACTGAAAAATCTTTTTATGCTAAAATGTACAGGAGGTGTGATATGGAATTACTACAAAATAAATTAAGGCCAACTTCACTTAAAGATGTCCTTGGTCAAACACATATAATTGGAAAAGGTAAAGTACTTACTAACCTTGTAAAAGAAAAAAAATTATTTAATATAATATTTTATGGTTCAAGTGGATGTGGTAAAACTACAATAGCACTTGCTTTAATGAATGAATTTAATATGAGATATAGAATGCTTAATGCAACAGTAAATTCTAAAAAAGATTTCGAAGTAGTTATTGAAGAAGCTAAAATGTATAATGGACTTATACTAATTGTAGATGAGATTCACAGAATGAATAAAGATAAGCAAGATATATTACTTTCATATTTAGAAAGTGGCCTTATTACATTAATTGGTCTTACTAACTCTAATCCATATCATTCACTTAATCAGGCTATAAGAAGTAGATGTAGTCTTATTGAATTAAAGCCTCTTAGTGAAAATGATATTGAAAAAGGTATTAAGAAAGTAAAAGATGTTCTTCCTGATATTAAGATGGATAGTAAAACTATCAAATATATATCAAGTGTATCAAATGGTGATATAAGATATGCTTATAATTTAATAGAATTCTGTTACTATGGATATAATAAGGAAGTTACTATTGATAATATAAAATTAACTCATAATACTCCATCATTCTTTGCTGATAAAAACGAAGATGGATATTACGATATGCTATCTGCATTTCAAAAAAGTATTCGTGGAAGTGATGTTGATGCTGCACTACATTACCTTGCAAGACTTATTGTAAGTGGTGACTATGATATTATTTATAGGAGAATGCTTGTAATCGCATATGAAGATATTGGACTTGCAAATCCTACTATGGGAATGAAAGTACTTTCAGCAATTGAAGCAAGCGAAAGAATTGGATATCCTGAACTATATAAGCCACTTAGTTGTGCAGTTATTGATATGGCTCTAAGTCCTAAAAGTAATTCAGCAGATATGGCAATAAATACAGCAGTTAACGATATAAATACAATGTCAGTTGGAAGAATACCAGAACATATAAGAACATCTAGTCCAAACTATAAATATCCTCATAATTATCCTAATTACTGGGTAGATCAAGAATATATGCCTAAAGAATTAAAAGGACGTAAATACTATATACCAAGAAAAAATAAATATGAAACAGAGATGTATAAATTTAATAATAGTATAAAGGTGAAAAAATGAAATATATAATGTATAGTACTCCTAAAACAGTAAATATAGATTCAAAAGTTATAGAAGATTTAGAACAAAAAATATTATCAAAAGAACCACTAACAAAAGAAGAAATAAATATATTTTTAGATTATGTTTGTTATGAGACGAGATGTAAATTCACAAATGATTTTGATAATTTCAGTTTTGAATTTAAATGCGATAAAGCACAAGCAATAATAACTCACTATTTAAATAGTTTAAACGTAGAAACTCATCCTTGTATGACACAACATGTAATAACTAATGATATTGAAGGTCATTCATTTGTAGTAGCTCTATTCAATGTAAATGGAATAGAGACTCCATATTTAATAGATCCAACATACAGACAATTCTTTATGGATGATAATAAAGACTATATAATGTATAATAGTATGATACTTAGAACACCTAGTCCAGGTAGATTTATAAAAGATGAAGATAAAGGTGAAACACAAAAACTATTAGTAGATGGATATCATATATTAGATGATAATATTGCTAGAATATATGGAGATTCTTTTTATAACACTAAAACAGGATATAGACGTAGAGAATTTCAGACAATGAATGGAAGTATATATAAAAATTCATTCTTAAAAGGACATGAAACATTATCTAAAACAATAGATGAATTAGATAATGAAAATTTATCATTAAAAGCTCAATCAAAAAAGATGTAACTACATACCAGTTACATCTTTTATTATATAATTTGTTATAAGAAGTCCAGCAACACCTGGTACAAAAGCACTTGATCCAAGAACATTATTAGTATCGATTGCTTTCTCTGTTGATGTTACAACTACTACATCTTTCATTAAGTCTTTATCTTTTCCAAGTTCATGTCTTATCTTTTTAGCAAGTGGGTCTGTATTTGTCTTATCAAGTGTTGTTATTATAAGTTTAGTAGCATCCATTTTTTTAGCAGTTCCCATAGAAGATACAAGTTTAATATTTCTACTCGCACACTCTCTTATTAATTTTACTTTAACACGAGAAGTATCACATGCATCAATAATATAATCATATTGTTCACCAAATAGTAATTCAATATTATCAATTGTTATAAATGTATTTATTATATTAACAATAGCATTTTTATTGATAAGTTTAATTCTTTTTTTCCATTCTCTAGTTTTATATTTATTCATATTTTTACTAGTAACTATTAATTGTCTATTGATATTACTAGGTTTAATAGTATCACCATCAACGAGTGTAATATTTTCTACGCCACATCTAACAAGTGATTCTATAACGTATCCACCTACTCCTCCGAGTCCTAAAACAAGAACTTTAAGATTTCTAATTTTTTCTATATTTTCATTTCCAACTAAGCTTTCAAGTCTAACAAGATTCATAATTGCCTCCCTTAAGCAAGTAGTATTATACCAAAATAAAAACCCAGTGTAAATATAGTGTAATAAAACTCGCGTTTCGCACGAGGTGGTAGGATACATAATATACTTGGGATCTTGCGACTAGGCAATATTCAACACCATATACTAATTAATCCCCCTATAGTATTACATAGCCGGTTTATGAAGCTATATCTATCATCTAGGTTATTTATAATATACCATATATAATTTTATATATCAATAGGCTTGTCAAAATTTTACATTCGTATTACATATTATTAAAAATGACCATACATACTAGTAGCATAGTAACATTTATTAAGCAAATTTAAATCATCAATGATATTTTTTGGTTCACATTCAGTATATAATGAATCATATTTTGAAATAGTTACTTCTTCATTAAGCATTCCTTTATCACTATCTATGTATATAGCAAGTGGTTTTCTAATACCTATTGCATAACTAAGTTGAACTTTACACCACTTAAGATTATATTTTTTTAAGTAATAGACTGCTATTTCACGTGCTTTATATGCTCCACTTCTATCTACTTTAGATGGATCTTTTCCAGAAAATGCACCTCCACCTACAGGAGCAAATCCTTGATATGAATCTACTACAATTTTCCTACCTGTAAGACCAGCATCTCCTAAAAATCCCCCTATTTCAAATCTACCAGTTGGATTAATTAAAAATTCTTCTACTATAACATTATATTTAGAACATATTTTATTTACAATATTCTTAATTATTTTATCTGTTTTTTCTCTTTCTTTTTCTGTATTTTGATAACTAATAGTGAATGTTTTAATCTTTAATAACTTCATATTATTATTATAATATCCTGTTATTTGTGCTTTACCATCACTTTTGAATCTTGAATCTTTACGCCTTAACTCATCATATTTTTTACTTAGTTCTTTTAATATAACCATGGCTGTAGGTAAATAATATTCATTATCGTTAACTGCATATCCAAACATCATACCTTGATCTCCAGCACCACAAACATCATCATTAGTACCAAGTGCTATATCACTACTTTGAATACCAATATTATTGATAATTTCATATTTTTCATTGTAGCCTACATCTTTAAGCACTTTGTTTACAACACTTTTGATATCTACATTACTATTAGATGTTACTTCACCAGTGATAAATATTTTACCTTTACCACCAACTGTTTCAATCGCACATCTACTTTTCTTATCTCCTTTTAAATATTCATCAAGTAAGGCATCACTAATCTCATCACATACTTTATCAGGATGACCTCTAAAAACAATTTCATTACTAAATAATCTCATATATCATTCCTCCTTTTAAGATTACAATTACCTTAAAAAGAAAAACACCTAGGAATAACCTAGGTATATAAGTTATCCTCATCCATCTGGGCTTACCACCTATCTTATATAGGTTGGTGTGATTTCATAGAGCCAGTCTCTCAATCACTCTTTATAAGGTAATTATTAAAATTGTTGTCATTTACGACTACTTAATAATATCATAATTATATAATTAATTCAAGTAGCATTTCATATACTTTATTATGTTAGATAAAATAAAGAATAATATATTTTTAAAGTCAACATTAGTATTACTTATAGGTGGTACGATTGGTAAAGCAGTAGGATTTATTCTTAAAATAATTATTACAAGAACACTTGGTAGTGAAGGAATGGGTCTTTATAGTATGCTTTCCCCTACTATATCTCTTATTACAGTACTATCTACATTTAGTTATCCCACTAGTATATCAAAAGTAATATCAAGTAATAGTGAAAGATCAAAAACAATAATATTATCACTATTACCTCTATCTTTCATTATGAATGCTTTTATAATACTTATTACTATTATATTTGCTAAAACATTATCTACAAATTTACTTCATAATAGTAGTCTATATTTTCCAATAATATGTATATCAGTACTAGCACCATTTATAAGTGTTTCATCAATAATAAAAGGATATTTCTGGGGACGTCAAAATATGTTTCCATATATGTTATCTAACTTTTTAGAACAAGTAACAAGACTTATCTTAATTGGAATATTTATACCTAAAATAATTAAAATAAGCTTAATACATGCGATATGTTTTATAATACTTGTTAATGCAATTGGTGAAGTAATATCACAAATAGTAATGATATATTATTTTCCTAAAAAAAGTATTTCATTTAAAAAAGAATATATAAGTAAAACTGCAATTAAAAAAGTAATGGATGTAAGTATTCCATCTACTTCTAGTAAAATAGTAGGTTCATTTTCATACTTTTTAGAACCTATAATTCTTACAAATGTACTTTTATTTGTTGGATATTCAAATGATTTTATAGTAAATGAGTATGGTATTATTAATGCTTATGCTATGTCACTTTTACTACTTCCTGCTTTCTTTACTCAAAATATGGCAACTTCTTTAATACCAGAATTATCTAAATATTATAGTGTTAAAGATTATAAAATGTGTATTAAAAGAATAAAACAAATAGTACTTATATCATGCACTATTGGAAGTATTTCTACACTTGTAATAGTCTTATTCCCAAAATTCTTTTTAAATCTTTTATATAAGACATCATTTGGAATAGATTATATAAGAATACTTTCTCCTTTTACAATATTATTTTATATAGAATATCCTCTTTCAAATGCACTACAAGCATTAGGTAAAAGCACAGAAGCTATGAAAATAAGTATTACATCATCAATAATAAGACTTATTGCTATTGCTGCACTATCATTACTTAGAATTGGTATGTATAGTTTAATATTATCAATAATTATTAATTTAGTTTATACAACATATTTATATTATAAAGTACTCAAGAAAACATTAATCTTTTAATTCATTTCTTTTGATTATATAAATTTGTTTATTTTTATAAAATGCATAAAATATATCTTCTTTTTTTAAATTATTTTCATTTAGGTAATCCATAATCCATTTTTCATCTTTCTCTATATAGTTAAGAGTATCTTTTTGTATAACTCCATCTAATATTAATGGGAATGGATTGGCACTATCTATACCAAGAAAACTATATTTAAATATATTTAATTTACCACTATTCTCAAGAACAGCATATTCTACATCTTTAAGGTTCTTAATATTATTATTTCTAAGTTCAAGTAATAAGTCATCAAGTGAATATCTTTGTTTTATCATTTCTTTATAATTAATGATACCTCTATTTATTATTAAAGATGGTTTACCATCCATTATATTTCTAAATTTATTAAATCTAAGTGACAAAAATCCTGATGCAATTTCAAAAAATAAAAGTATTATTATTGGTACAACAGTAAGTAATACTGAATCTTTATAATTTTCAATACTAATAGCCACTAATTCTGCGATCAAGATACTTACTACTAAATCTTGAACAGAAAGTTCTCCTATTTCTCTTTTTCCCATAAGTCTAAAAACAATAAGTACTATAAAATAGAATAACACAGTTCTTATAATAACCATTATTAAATCCATAATTTCACCCATTATTATTATGTTTAATCATAAATATTTTAAACATAAATATAATTAATTAGGTGAAAAAAATGAATATAATATTAACATATTTAAAAAGTATTTATAAATTTATAATATTATTTATTATTACTTTATTATTTTCTTCTTTATTTTATTATTTTGAAATATTAGATTTAAAAGTAGTAAATATTATAAATTATATCTTAGCACTTTTATTATTCTTTATATTTGGTATGAAGTTATCTAAGATTAAAAGATCAAAAGGATATTTAAATGGATTTATAATTGGTATCATTATGACTCTATTATTTTCTCTTATAACTATTATCACTTCTAAATATAGTTTAAGTACTCTTATATATTATTTAACACTTATTTTATCTTCTATAACAGGAGGCATAGTTGGAGTATCAAAGTATTAATTAAATATTTTAAGTAAGATTTAAGTAGGATTTAAGCAAGATAAAAGAAGCAATTCTAATGTGAGTTACTTCTTTTTACTATTGTATCTACTTACAAATTCTTCTCTAAATTCTAATAAGTCATCTTTTTCTATATGTTCTCTTATTTCTTCCATTAAATGAGTTAAGAATCTTATATTATGAATTGATATTAATCTTTGCCCGAATGATTCATCAGCAACAAGTAAATGTCTTATGTATGATTTAGTGAAGTTTTTACATGTATAACAATCGCAATCTTTTTCTATTGGATCTAAATCTTCAATGAATCTTGCATTACGAAGATTAGTTCTTCCATCATGTGTTAGAGCATTACCATGCCTAGCAAGTCTAGTTGGAAGCACACAATCAAATATATCTATACCACGAATAACACCATCAATTAGATCAATTGGTTCTCCTACTCCCATCAAGTATCTTATTTTATCTTTAGGTAAGTAAGGTGTAGTATATTCTATCATTTTAAGTTTGGTTACTGGGTCTTCTCCAACAGATACTCCACCTACACTATATCCATCAAATCCTATTTTAGCAGTTTCAATCGCAGAAAACTTTCTTAAGTCTTCAAATTCTCCACCTTGAATAATACCAAATAATGCTTGATTTTCAGGATCTTTATGCGCAGCTTTACTTCTTTTCATCCATCTAAGCGTTCTTTCAATACTATTTTTCATATATTCATGAGTAACTGGATAAGGAGGACATTCATCAAAACTCATCATTATATCGGAGTGTAATTTATTTTGAATTTCAATACTTTTTTCAGGCGTTAAAAATAAATTTCTTCCATCAATATGACTCTTAAATTTAACTCCTTCTTCACTTATATCTTTAGGTTTTGCTAAACTAAATACTTGAAAGCCACCACAGTCAGTAAGAATAGGCCCTGTTTTATAATTCATAAAATTATGAAGACCACCAGCATTATCAACTACATCTTCACCAGGTCTTAACCATAAATGATATGTATTTGATAAAATAATGTCAGCACCTGCATCTTTTAATTCTTCAGGACTAAGTGTTTTAACTGTAGCTTGTGTTCCAACTGGCATAAACATTGGTGTTTTATGATGACCCCACTTTGTTTTAAATTCACCAAGTCTTGCTCCATAAGATGTTTCTTTTATTAATTTAAAATGTAAATCCATTATTTTACCTCCTCATTTGTTAAAAACATAGCATCTCCAAAACTAAAGAATTTATATTTTTCTTCCATTGCATGTCTATATGCATTCATTATAATATCAACACTACTAAAAGCAGATACAAGCATAACAAGTGTACTTTTAGGTAAATGAAAATTAGTAATTAAAGCATCACATGACTTAAATTGATATGGAGGATATATAAATATACTTGTAGCTTCTTTAGTCTCTTTAAAGCATCCATATTTACTTATATTAGCCTCTAATGTTCTCATAGATGTAGTACCAACACATATAATTCTTCTTCCCTCTTTTTTTGCAAGATTTAGTCTTTTACATACGTCTTCACTTATTTCATATGTTTCGCTATGCATATCATGATGAGTAATATCATTTTCACTAACAGGTCTAAAAGTACCTAATCCTACATTAAGAGTAACATATAATACTTCAATACCTTTTTCTCTAATTTCATTAAGTAACTCATTTGTAAAATGAAGTCCAGCAGTAGGAGCTGCAGCACTACCTTCTCTTTTAGCATACACAGTATTATAACGACTATTATCTTTAAGTTTCTCATGTATATAAGGAGGAAGTGGCATCGCTCCAACTTTATCTAAATGTTCAACTAAAATACCACTAAACATTAATTTAACATGGGTAATACCATTATCCTTAACTTCAACAACCTCACAAGTAAAATCATCATCAAATTTAATTGTTGTACCAATATGTACTCTTTTTTGTGGTCTAACAAGACATTCCCATACATTATTACCTAAATCAGTAAGTAATAGTACTTCAATTTTAGCATTAGTATCAGTCTTATATCCAATAATTCTACTTGGTAATACTTTAGTATTATTTAAAACTAATACATCTCCTTTATGAAGATAATTTATAATATTATAAAATACTTCATCTTTATAATTTCCATCTTTTCTATTTACGATTAATAATTTAGAATGATCACGTTCTTTAATAGGAGTTTGAGCTATTAAAGATTCATCTAAATCATAATCATAAGTTTCTATATTCTTATAATCCATAATCTACCTAGGAAAACAGCCTAGTGATTCACCTCAACTTTCTACAAGATTATACCATACAAAAAGAGTTTTTTAAACTCTAAAACTCTATTTTTTTCTTAATTTATGAACTGGTTCATCATAAGTATTTTTTTATCTTCTCTATTAGTCATACTATTATATAGATATAATAGTGCTTTCATTTCATTAGTTAACTCTTCTATTCTATCTTTACTTTCATTATTTTTAGTTTTATAACTTTTATACACATTTTTAAATAGAAATAGATTGTTTAATATATTTAAAAAGACGATTAATATCGTCTTCTTACATTTCATTTATAATTTCTAGTAATTCTTCTTCAGTTTGAAATCCAACTACTTCTTTTACTTTTTTTCCATCTTTAAAGAATATTAAAGTTGGAACGCTCATTATTCTATATTCTTCTGTTAGTTTAGGTAATTTATCAATATCTACTTTTACTACATTGATTTTATCACTTATGCTTTCAAGAACAGGAGCAAGCATTTTACATGGACCACACCACTCTGCATAGAAATCTACTAAATAATTACCACTACTTATAACACTATTTAAATTATCATTTTCTAGATGTATCATTTTAATTTTCCTTTCTCTTTTAATAATTTAACATTTTCAGGAGTTATTATATCATATTTGATAAATAAGTCTATTGCTTCATTATTAAATTTATCTCCTTTTGATTTAGCCATCAGATCTACAAGTTCTTCTGTAGCATTTTTTATATTACTTACAGCTGGTGTCATAACTGGTGTATTATTTAATATGAATTTACCTATTTTTGAATCATCCATGCCTGTTATTTTTAAAAATGGTTGGCTAAATATAAATAATATAATAAATATAATTACATAGCTTTCTATAAATCCAACTATTGCTCCACCTATTTTAGAGAATATTCCAAGTATTATTGTTGCTTTTAGTATCTTTTCAATAATACCAGTTACTTTTAATAATATTCTTAGTATTAAATATAGTATTGAAAATATTATTAAGAATGCTATTAGTTCATAAAGTAATATATTTAGTATTGCTACTCCTTGAAATTTACCACTAAATTCAAAGAATGGTAGTGTCTTATACATAAATGTTGCGATTGGTGTTCGAAGATAGAAAGAAACTACTATTATGAAGATTAATCCAACAAGTAAAACTATTTCTTTTATGAGCCCTCTTCTCATACCACCCATGATACCAAGTATTAATAATATAATTATTAAAGCGTCTAATATATTCATTTTTTCACCTACTTTGTTATTATATATGGAGTACTTTCACTTCCATTACCACCTAATAATTTTACACTATTTTTGATTGTAATTACAGGTCTTACACCAGCACTAGTACTAGTAGATAATGTTTTAAGATTATTACCTTTTATTACATAATTATATGCATTAGTACCATTAAAATATGCTGGAGTCATTGTCCAATAAGCATTATTATTATCTAAATATGTTGTAGTACTTGTTGTTTCTTTATTTCCAATAAACATTGCTTCATCTGCTGTAATTAATCCAATTGGATAAGTATTTAATTTCTTTGATACAGTAAATCTATCATTTACATTAGTGCAATCTAAGCTTGGCTTTTCTTTTATACCATCATTATATTTTGATAAATAACCAGTATTTAAATTACCATATCCTGATGTTGAATATTTAACATTATTTATAGTAAATTCATATGTTTTTCTATTGTTACAATATATTGCATCTTCAATATAATCACTATATTTTAATAAATTAGTTGCATACCATTCTTCAAGTGTAGTTTTTATTTTACTACTATTGGTATTCTTATGTTCATCTTCATATGTTGTACTATTTGGACTACCATACATATATCCAACATAAGCATTATAATTTGAACTATCATTAAAAACACTACTATTAATAAAAACAGTAGTATCATTTAAGGTACTACAATTTCCATCAGTAGGTGTTCCATTATATATCATTCTTACATTACCTAGTGTATTTGCTCTAATTATTTTCCAACAAAATCCACCAAATAATGCATTATTATTATTGCTACTACCTGTATATAAATAATTTTTTTCACCATCAATACTATTATTAGTAAATACATATCCATTAGTATTATTGCTATAAGTACTTACGCTTCTATTTTCAAAATCATTAATAATAGCATATCCAATAGTATCTCTATCCGCTTTCATAAGTGATCCGGAATTATTACTTGGAACAATATTTATATTAGAAGAGAAGGTTTTATTCATATTGTATGATTGATCATATTCTTTTTGTAGGAATGTGATTTGCATTACATAATAATGAGTTGCTCCTTTATCAATTTTTATATCAGAAAGTATTGTACTATCAGTGCTTGGAACTACTGTTTCGGTTTTATTTGCGGCACCTCCAGTTTCAGTTATTGTATAAACTAACTCTTCAGGTTTTGCAAAATTATTAACTACACTTTCAAGTGTTATATTGTAATATACAGCTACATCACCAGTATTTTTTACAGTAAATGTTTTACTTACAGTTTCTCCAGTATAAGCATTAACTAAAGTTACATTGCTTGTATCAGTATAAGTTATCTGCATATTTTTATTAAAAGTATTAATAATCATATTACTTCCTTTACCTTCAATTTCTAAAGTGAAATATGCATAAGTAGCAGTTGCCATTAAAGCAAGAATAATAGCAATTCCTATACTTGATAGCATTATTTTTAAACTTGTTTTATTCATAATAAATATTACCTACTTTCCTAATCTATAACAATTATATAATTAATAATTAAAATTTTCAATAAAAATTGATATTATTAATCATTTTTGATAAAATATGTACGGAGGAACGAGAGTATGTTCAAGCAAAGTGATATATTAGATGAAAAAAAATCTAAATTATTAAGAGAAAAAAGTAAAAAAATAACTTTTCCATTATCAGAAGATGATAAATTATTAATAAATGATATGATTATGTATTTAAGACTTAGCCAAGATGAAGAATATGCTAGTAAAAATGATATAAGAGCTGGTATGGGACTTGCAGCAGTACAGCTTGGAGTTCTTAAAAGATTCTTTGTTATATCTTATAAAAAAGATGATGGTACATTTGAAGAATATAGAGTCATTAATCCTGAAATTATATCTAACTCAGAAGAACTTATTTATGTTGAAGAGGGAGAAGGATGTTTAAGTGTAAATAGATATGTTGAAGGTATAGTACCTAGATATGCTAGAATAACAGTTAAATATTACGATGAGGAAGGTAGAGAGTGTGTTAAAAGAGTTCGTGAAGAGATAGCAGTAGCATTTCAACATGAAATAGATCATTTAAATGGTATAATGTTTATTGATAAAATAGACCCTAAAGATCCATTTAAGAATCAGGATAATATGAGAGCGATATAATGCTCTTTTAATTTTATGTTTACTTTTATCATTTTATATTTTATAATTATTATAGGTGAAAATAGATATGAAAAAAGAAAATAAAATAAGGTTGATATTTTGGGGAGTTATATGGATTATAACACTTATCTTGTCAATATCAGGGGTTATCTTATATATGAATGGCGTTGGTTCTCATGGAAAAATAAGAAAAGAATTAAAGCCGGTAAATGATTCATTTAATAATTTAAGTTCAATTATTAGATATAGAGAAGCTGGTATTGATATACGTTCTAAATTAAAAGATGATAGAATTATTATTAGATATAAAACTGATACAATAGATGCTTCATATGACTTTGTTTATGATGAGTCGCTTGGAACTGGAATATTAGTTATGCAATATGGAAATGCTAGTGCTGATAAAGATATAAGTATAAGCGTTGCTAGATTTATGATTGATGCAGTAGCTGTTAAAAATAATCATCCTGAAGGAGAAATATTTAAGAATTATCAATTCGATTACTTCTATAATACAAATGTTATACAAGGACTTGGAATAAGTGATGAAGGAACAACTACTACAGTAAAAATTAATTTAAATACAGTAGTTACAGATAATATAACAAATGATAATAATATACCTGATTTAAATAATACATCAGATACAATTAAGAATTGGTATACATCACTTAGTACTGCTGATAAAATGATAACAATAATAGCTAAAAAAGATAATGAAAACTATGCTAAATATAAAACAGATGTATCAAGTGTAGCTGAAAATAATAAAATAGATTTATCTTGGATAGATTATGAAACATTAACTGAAACAGATTTAAAATATTTAAGTAATAGTTATGGAATAAGTAATATAAATGATTTTTATGGTATGGCTACTCTAAAAGGAAATAAAGCTACTGATATAGTTGGTGTACAAAGTATAAATGAACTTGAAAAGATATTAAAAGAAAGTAATGTTATTAATTAGCATTACTTTTTATATGCACTTAAAAAGAGGATTTAATCCTCTAATTTAACACTTACTATTTTACTTACTCCACTCTCTTGCATAGTTATACCATATAATTTATCTAAGAATTCCATTGTTTTCTTTTTATGTGTTATAACAAGCAATTGAGTTTTATTTTTATAATTATCTAAATATTCACCAAATATAGTTGCATTATTTTCATCAAGTGCACTTTCAACTTCATCAAGTATTACAAATGGTACTTTTTCAAGATTCATTATTGAGAATAATAAACTTATTGCTGTCATAGTTCTTTCTCCTCCAGAAAGTAAACTAAGTGGTTTTTTATTCTTTCCAGGAGGTACTGCTATAATATCAATACCAGTTTCTAAGATATTATCTGGGTCAGTAAGTTCAAGATGTGCATTTCCTCCTTTAAATAATGTCTTAAATACTTTACCAAATTCTATATTTATATTATTAAATGATGTAACAAACTTATCTTTCATTACATTATCCATATCATCAATAATATTAAGTAAATCACTTTGGCTCTTTTCAAGATCTTCTTTTTGTTTAGTTAAAAATGTAACTCTTTTATATATTCTATCATACTCATCAATACTGCCTAAGTTAACATCTCCAAGTGATTTAATCTTTCTTCTTAAAGTGCTTACTTTTTCACGAGCAACACTTTCTTCTATTTCAAGAGTATACTCACTTCTAGCTCTTTCATATCCTAAATTATAGTCTTCACTTAAACGATTTAATAAGTTATCTAAATTCATATTAAGTTTAGTAATATCTATTTCTAAACTACTTATATCATTCTTTAAAGATATATATTCTTGATTAGATTTTCTAATAGATGATTCTAAATCATTAAGAGTAATGTTAAGTTCATTCTTTTCATTATTATATTTATCAAGTAATTTCTCTTGTTCACTCTTAACTTTTTCATTTTCATAATATTCACTTATTATATTATTAAGTTCATTATCAAGTGAATCATCAGTAAGATTCTTTATTTCATTATTAATGCTTTCTAGTTCACTAATCTTTTCATGTAATAAACTTGTTTTATTATTAATTTCTTCATTAACCTTAATTATTTCAATATTGATACTATAATTCTTATTCTTAATTATATCAAGTTCTCTATCTTTATTATCGAGTTTAACATCTAAGTCTTTAATATTGTTATTTATATTATCTAGTGATAATTTTAATCTTTCAAGTTCATATTTATCAGATATATATGAATTATTGCTTTTAATACTACCTCCTGTCATAATACCACCAACATGTATTATTTCTCCATCAAGTGATATTACTCTATATCTATGATTAATCTTTTTAGATATTGCTATAGCAGTAGATATATCACGAGTCACTATAATACTACCAAGTTGATTCATTACAATGTTATAATATTTAGTATCATATGTAACTAAGTCACTTGCGATACCTATAAATCCAATAATATTAGATATACTTTTAAGTGTTTCTGGATCTACACTCTTAGGTTTTATAACATTTAATGGGAAGAAAGTTGCTCTTCCTTTATTATGACTTTTTAAGTATTCAATTGCTTCTTTAGCACATGCTTCATCATTAGTAACTATATTGTTAGAACTAGCTCCTAAAGCTACATCAAGCATAGTAGAATATTCTTTATCAGTATCGATTAGGTTTGCTATAATGTCGTGTATTCCTCTTAAGGTAGGATTACCAACTATTGCTTTAACCGCATAAGGTATCTTACTCATATTAGATATATTACTTTCAAGAATATCAATTTTATTCTTAGTTTCAATTAATCTCTTACGTTCATTATTAAGCTCAAAATTAACCTTTTCACGTTCATTTAACACTTCTTTATATACATTATTATTATCAAGAACTTTATTATCTAAATCATTCTTATTATTTTTAAGACTTCCTAGATCGAACTTTAATGACGACATTAAATTATTAAGAGAACCTTCTTTATCTTTAAGTAATATTAAGTTATTTTGTACTTCATTACTTTCTTTATCATATTTAATTCTCTCCATAAGCAATGTTTTTTTGTTACTTAATTCAATTAAATTCTCATTGATTTTAAATATATTAGTACTTGTTTCTTTAATTTTATTGTCTAAATCAAGAATACTAACTTTAATCTTTTCTACTTCAGTACTATCTTTAGTGTTATCTGTATCTATTAGTGATAATTCTTCTTCTTTCTTAAGTTTCTTATCTTTCTTTATGTCTATTTCTTCACTATAAGTATTTATATCTTTAGCAATTAATGCTATTTCAACACTTTCTAGTTCATTTAATGCTTCTTTATATTCACGTGCTTTTTTAGCTGACACACTAAGTGGTTCTAAGTTTTCACTATTTTCACGTATTATTAAGTTTATTCTTTCAATGTTATCGTGTGTCTTAGATAATTTTGATAAACTTTCTTCTTTACGTCTTTTATATTTAAGTACACCAGCTGCATCTTCAAATATTACTCTTCTCTCTTCAGGCTTTTCACTTAATATTTGATCTATTTTATTTTGAGGAACTATATTAAATGATTCTTTACTACTTCTACTATCCATAAATAAGTCAGTTATATCCTTAAGTCTACATCTTTCTTGATTAAGATAGTATTCATTTTCTCCTGTTTTATATACTATTCTTTTAACAGCAACTTCATTAAAATCAATATTTAGTGTTCTATCACTATTATCAAATACAAGTGTTACTGATGCATAATTAGATGCAGGTCTTGAAGATGATCCACTGAATATTACATCAGTCATGTTATTGCTTCCCCTTAGTGTTTTAACACTTTGTTCTCCAAGAACCCATTTAATCGCATCAACTATATTACTTTTACCTGAACCATTAGGCCCAACTATACCAGTAAAGAATTGATCTAATTCTATATCAATTTTATCAGCAAAACTCTTAAATCCATGTAATTTTATATTCTTAATATACATATTTATTCACCACTTCTATTTTGATTACCATTTAATTATAACATAAACAAAGTCTAAAAAAAAGAAATTGTTTACACAATTCCTGTAAAATAGATATCTATATTTTTAAAATATATCAACATAATCCAAACCATTTAGTTTTCTTTTAAATCTTGAAACTGACATCTCTATTTCTCCTCATTATTAATCTTGTATTAAATAAATTTTACTTTTCAATATCCTTTCTTAAGATTTACTATATATCTATTTTGACATTTATATTTCCACACATCAACAAAAAAATTTGAATTTGCGTAAATTCAAATTTTATTACTCTGCCTTAAGGCAGACATCCCATAACCAATGCATTTGTTTTAGTTCTTACCCGCCTATCCATGCTTTCGCATGGAGTAGTCGCTTTTTAACATTCGTTATACCTTTTTATTTTTTAGTCGGATTTGTTTTAGTTCTCTCTTCCAATTACGTTTTGCTCTAGTTTACATATGCTTTGCACATTATCCCAATCGGAAAGCTGGGGCGACGCCGTCGGTATTACCAGCATAGCTGTTAGTCCAATCTCCGCTAATGGAAACATACAAGAAATCGTAAGTATTACTAGAACGAGCCGCGCGAAGCCACCAATAAGAATTACTAGTTCCGTTTTTCTTTATTGCTCCACTATAGTTACTTGTACTTGTTCCTAAATTTTTATAATAGTCTAATTGTCTTGTTACATCCCTTGCTGTATCATACTCTATTGTATTTGAACTTCCTTGTGCCCATACTTCTGCTGTACTTAGTAAATATAATTTATCAGTTGATGTAAAGTTTGTTTCTCCACTTGTACTTCCATGTCCTGATACTACTGTTGTATCTATTATTGCATTCTTTATTTCACTTGGTAAAGCATTATATATGTCATTATTTACAAATGTATACATACTACTTGCTGGCCATCCATCTACATTCCATCCGTAATCGTATTGTGTTCCTTTATATTCTCCTTTTGGATTCATATTGTGAGTTGTGATTATATCAGCAAATTCAAGCACAAAGCCACATGCTGTTTGTGAGAAACCAGCAGTAGAACATTCGCTTGGGGTTGATGTATTTGCAATACGTAGTGTATGTGTTCCATATGTTCCCATATCTATGGTTTTTGTATCTCCAACTTTATATTTACTTATATTATTTTCTTTTACTGCTGTTATAATTGTTTCCCATGAATCAGTAGCAAAAGATACTGGATTTACTTTAGGTATAAATTCTCCATCAACATCTATATTTCCTACAAAGTATGTCTTTTGAGTATCATTAGGAGTTGTACTATCTAACCATAGCCATAAGAAATAAGTAGCTGATTCGCCTGATTTAATTATGTCGTCTTTAAATATTACTCCATCTTCTAGGTCAGTATAAGTATATACTTTTGTTGAATATATATCATTTCTTAATCCGGCTACCATAGAATTTATTCTAACACTATCTGCTGTATTAAGTTTTCCATCCCCATTAATATCTGCAATTTTCTTTTGAACATCAGTAAGGATAATTGTGCTACTTGGTATAAGCGCATTAGAACTATACAAATAATCAGAATCTTTTAAATTAACTATACCATCTAGATTAACATCTCCAAGTTGATAACCGGTGTCCTTATAAAGCACTCTTTTCTTTATTGCAACTTTTAAATGGTCTGCATATTTTGAAGTAAGTCTTGCATAACTACTATAATCTCCGCTTGGTGTAAATGTTGCATCTTCTTTTAGCTTTATTTTTACAGTTGAATCAAGAGATCCTGTGTTTTCTATTTTAAAAATATATGGTGTTTCGTTTGAATACTCAGTTTTACCTGCATATGGATAAATACTTGCTGGAACAGTTGCTCCATTTTCTACTTTTGTACCTATAACTTGACCTATATTTGTATAAGTTGTATCACATGTTGTATCTTTACAGAAACTTATGTTTAAGTCTCCCATATTAATTACAGTATCCTGTCCTTTATCAACACTTAAGAACTTAGCATAAGTAACACCTATAAATATGATAACAAGTAGTGATACTGATACTAATAATGTAATAACCTCTCTTTTTATTAATTTATCTATATACATATTCTTTTCTCCTTACTTAGCTCTTTTTTGATATGCCTCTTTAGCGGCATTTTGTTCTGCCTCTTTTTTTGAATTACCAATACCAACCCCATATACTAAATCATCTATAATTACTTCGACTTTAAATTCTTTATGATGAGCCGGTCCACTTTCATCAACTAATTTGTATGTTACACTTTTTTTAACAGTTTGAACACTTTCTTGAAGTAAACTTTTATAATCTTTTAAAAAATCATCATGATGTTTTATGTATGGAACTATTAATTCATCAAATAGTCTTTTAACTGTATCTAATCCCTCTTCTAAATATATAACAGCAATAACTGCTTCAAATACATCTGCGATTATTGTTTTATTAGCTTCCATCATACCATTACCAAGTAATATATAATCTTTAAGTTTAATTTCTTTTGAATATTCATATAAAGCATTTTCACATACATAAAGACCTCTAAGTCTACTCATTTCACCTTCAGGATAATTTGTATTCTTATATAAATAATCACTACATACTATTTCAAGAACAGCATCTCCTAAATATTCAAGCCTTTCATAACTTTCACAATTATGTTCATTAGAGTAACTTGTATGAGTAAGTGCTATTTTTAATAATTTTTCATTTTTTATTGTAATATTAAATTTACTAAATATATTTTTCATAACTATCACAAATTAATTATATCATATTTGTTTTTTCTTTTCATTACTTTTATATATTAAAATTAAAGAAATTACCATTATAATAAGACATCCTATTTGATTTACGCTTAATATCATATTGTTACTTTTAAATCTTAAAGCATCAAGTAAGAATTTAGATAGTGAACATATAAATATAGTTTTATATACATTTACTTTCTTTTTTATTATTAAAATAAATATGATCATAAAGGCTATACTCTCTACTAATTGTACTGGAAATAATCTTATACCATTTATATCATTAGATGCATAATTATATACTATACTAAATGGTCCATTATATTTTATTCCATAACAACATCCCACTAAAAAACATCCCAGTTTACCTACTGCATACATAAGAGGTATAGGCTTTATAAATAGAGTTAATGTTTCTTTTATATTTCTTTTAAATTGAATACAAAATAATATAAGAAATAATATGCCTCCTATTAGACTACCTAATGATGAAAAACCTATTCTAAGAAAATCAAAACTGTCATATTTATTTAAGTTAGTTAAATATGTAAATAGTTTTCCTCCATATATAAAGCCAATATTCTCATATATAAGCATATAATATATAAGTCTGTCTTTATTTTTGTTAAGCAAACATATAACTATTATATTCAATATAAATGATATAAAAATACATATACTATATATTTGTAAATCAGTATCTATCATAATTATTCATTATTTCCTTTATTACTTCTTCATATGTTTTATTTTCTAATTTTACTTCATAATATTTTTCATATTTATAATGTATATTATCTGTTTCATATTTATTTTTATAATTGTAATTTAGTGTTATTGCTTTTTTATAAAATGAAAGATATATATTTTCATCTGTATGTAATCTAATATATCCAGTATTTTCTATTATACTATGTATATCATTATATAGTTCTTTAGTAAGTACGCTTGATACTGTACCATATTTAGTTATATCAACTTTAGTAGTTTCTGAATCAATATTTAATCTTCTTTTATCAAATTTATTTGGTGTATAATTAATTTCTATTTTATAATCTTTGTATTTATTTTTAAATTTATCTTTAATGATCTTATTATCTAATTTTTCTTCTCTATCACTTACATATTCTATCTCATCATTGTTTATTATATAGTAAGCTCTATATTTGAAATCATTTTCTTTTACTTTAAATTCATATATCATACAGTTTTCAATGTCAGTTGTACCAAAGCAAGAGCCATCACAATTATTAAGACATTCTTTACAATGATATGAATCTTTATATGTAACTTTACTATCTTTATCATAAATATAATTTTTCATTTCTTTTTCGTATAATCTATGTGCTGTAAAATTCTTAATAAGTACTATATTAATTGGTATAATTATTAATATTAAAACAATGGTTATTATTGAAACTATTATTGTTTTCTTTGTTTTAATACTTATTTTTTTCTTTATTTTATATCCACATTTATTACAAAATTTATCATTATCATTTAATTTATTACCACATTTTATACAATATTTCATGTTTATCACCCACAACTATTTATTAAGCTAACGCACATTGCCATTAAGAATATAATGTATGTTATTATAAGAAATACTATTATTATTTCTATCCAAAATAATACACTAACAATAGTAACTTTAGGATATTTAACTTTAGCCGTTATTATAATTACTAATGCAACTATACATCCAGTAACACCAAAATTACTATATCCTATATGGCTTGAAAATATATTAAGAACAATTATTATTATATTCGCTAGTACATAATATTTCCAATTACCATCATTTCTAATAACTTTATCTTCTTTTTGTTCTTCTAATACTTTATAACCACAATTATCACAGTAATTAGAACCGTTAATTAGTTTTTTACCACAGTTATTACAATATTTCATACACTACAACCATCCTTTAATTATTTCTTCATATATTAGATATAAAAATACGAGTGGTATAATTAACAAAGTAAATACAACACAAATTTCAATGAATAATGTTACTTTCAATAATATCAAATATATTTAAAACTATTGCTATTTTACCAAATGTATGTTGTAATTCTATATTATTAAAGTTATATATTAAAGTCCTATAAATATAAAACTCACGAGTAAATTATATATATTGAATAGCTTCTTTTGTTTACAGTTTCATTTTTATTTTTATTACTTGCAACCTTATTCTATTTGTGTCATATCTGTCACAAGAAGGTGCCTTATCATCTAGTATCTTTCCACATTTATAGCATTTATAACTCATACACATCTCTACTATATATGTCTAGTATAACATAAAGGATATTAAAAAGATATTTATTTTTATATAATTTTATTATATAATTAATACATGAAAAAAATATTAATTAAGTTAATAGATATATATCAAATAACACCTCTTCATTGTCATTCAATGTGTAGATTTACTCCTACATGTAGTGAATATATGAAGGAATGTATTAATATATATGGTATAAAGGGAATTAAAAAAGGAATAAAGAGAATATTTAGGTGCCATCCATTTGGTAAAGTTGGTTATGACCCTGTTATTCGTGAAGGAGAGAGTTATGAAAAAAGTATTTAGTGTGTTATTATTATGTGTTTTAATGTTATCTGGATGTAGTTTAAATGATGATTTTAGTGATAAGTATTTATATGTCACTACTTACCCTATTGAATATGCTACTAATATGATGTATAGTGATTATGCAAAAATAAGTAGTGTTTATCCAAATGGTTCTAAGAGTGATTATAAAGTTACTGAAAAAAAGAAAGATAAATATGCTACTGGTGAATTATTTATATATAGTGGTGTATCTGGTGAAGCTTATTTAGCTAAAGACTTATATAATAGAAATGATAATATTGGGCTTGTAGATGCTACTAAAGGAATGAATAGAGATTTAAAGAATGAAAGTATGTGGTTGAATCCTTCTAATTATTTAATGCTATGTAGCAATATTAAATCAGGATTAATTGAATATAATGATAATGTTTATGTAAAAGAAAAAATTGAAGATAATTATAAAAAGTTAAATGAAATGATAAGTGAATTAGATGTTAACTTATATGATATAGGTAAAAATGGTAACTATAATACAATACTTACAACTAATGATATATTTAATTATTTAACAAAATATAATATAAATGTTATATCTTTAGATGATAATAATAAAACAATAGACAAAGCCTATGCAGAAGCTACTAAATTAGTTAAATCAAAAGATATACAATATGTTTATTATTTAGAAACTGACGAACTTAATGAAAGACAAGAAAAATTTATAAGTGAAAATTCAATAGTAAAAGTACCTATTAAAAGTATGTTTACAATAACTGAAGAAGATAAAAATGAAAATAAAGATTATATATCAATGATGAATGATGTAATTGATAACTACAAAAAGGAATTATATAAAAAATAGTTCTTTTTTATTTAATTAAAATTGTTATTACAACATCTTTTGATATTTCATTTTTAGAATCAGTAATTGTTATTTTGCTAACTTTTTCATCAATGATTTTATTTATTATTGATTTTAATTTATTTATACCATTCTTATTTTTAAATGTATAATAAAACACTATTCATAATCAAATAGTGTTCTTTGCGTATTTATTTTAAATTCTCTATATGTTTTTTCAGTAACTATTCTACCTCTGCTAGTTCTTTTAACATATCCTTCTTGTAATAAAAATGGTTCAATTACATCTTCAATGGTAGTTGCTTCTTCACCAATAGATGAAGCTATTGATTCAATACCAACCGGTCCTCCATTAAATTTATTAACAATACTCATTAAATATTCAACATCAGTACTATCAAGTCCATTATCATTAATTTTAAGTCTTGATAATGCTTTTTTTACAACGTCAATATTTATTTTTCCATCGCTTTCAACTAATGCAAAATCGCTAACTCTTTTTAATAATCTATTAGCAATTCTAGGTGTTTTTCTACTTCTAATGGCAATTTCATGAGCAGATTCTTCATCTATTTCTACATTTAATACTCTAGCAGTTCTTTTAACAATTTCAGCAAGCTCATCATTACTATAAAATTCTAATTTAGAAACAATACCAAATCTATCTCTTAATGGACTAGATAAATCCCCAGCACGAGTTGTAGCTCCTACTAAAGTAAATGGTGGTAAATCAATCTTAATACTTCTGCTTTGACCTTCTCCGCCAATAATGATATCAAGTTTAAAATCTTCCATAGCACTATAAAGTATTTCTTCTATATACCTTGGAATTCTATGTATTTCATCTATAAATAGTACATCATTTGGTTCAAGTGTAGAAAGTATAGCAGCAAGATCACCACTTTTTTCTATAGTAGGTCCACTTGCTGTTTTAATATTACTACCAAGTTCATTTGCAATAATATGAGCAAGTGTAGTTTTACCAAGCCCAGGAGGACCATATAAAAGTACATGATCTAGGTTAGTATTTCTTATTTTGGCAGCCTTAACAAATACCTTTATATTTTCTTTTACATCTGTTTGTCCTATATATTCATCAAAAGAATCAGGCCTAATCGTACGTTCAAAAGTATCAGCTTCAAGTTCATGATTAGTAACTATTCTCTCATCCATTATATTTTTCCTCTATATATTTTTCTATATCTTTCCAATTATCTTTACGTACAAATCTAGTTTCTTCAGTATTATATGCATTAGTAAATAATATAACATCAATGCCTGCTTCACTTACTTCTTCACAATGACTCTCTTTATCATCAATAAATAAATTTACTTTTGATTCAATACATTCATCTACTTTAGAGCCTGTATCTACATAAATCCTATCATATTTTACACCATTCTCGTCTAACCAATTCTTTGTAAGCATATATGGGTCTTTCAAATACTTTGCTTTTCTAAAAGATATAATTATAATTTTAAATCCTTTATCATGAAGCCTATTAATAACTTCTTTTGCATCTTCTTTAATAGTAGCATGAGACATAATGTATTCAAGTCTATCTTTAAAAAATTGTCCTTTCATTTCAGGTGCCCAACCAAGCATATCATTAAATTCATACGCTTTTACATCTTTCACACCTGTCCCGCCAAGTACTTCTTTATCATATTTATCTGCTTCTACAATAATAAGTTCGTTAGTTGAACATATTGTATCATCCATATCAATTCCAATTACCATAATTTACTCCTTTACTTTAATAATAATTTTAATGCTTCTTTAATTTGATTTTCAATAGGAAGACTTGGGTCAACCCTAGCAATTACACTCTTTATATCGCTTCCTTTATATCCAAGTGCTTCTAGTGCAGCTGCAAGGTCTTCACTTGAATTATTGACATCAGTACATTCAATACTAGAAAGTTTACCTTTTAAATCAAGTATTATTTGTTTAGCAACTTTGTCTCCAATTTTAGGAAACTTCTTTAAATATAATATATTTTCTCTATCAATCGCATCAACTATACCACTAATTGATCCAGTTGCAAGTATAGGAAGTGCCATTTTAGGTCCAAGTCCTTTAACACCAATAAGTTTTAAAAATAATTCTCTTTCTTCATAAGTTGTAAAACCATATAATGAATTTTCATCTTCTCTTATATGATTATAAACATATGCAGTACAAGTTTCTCCTTCTTTAAACTTATATGGATTTGGTGTAAATATTTTATATCCTACACCATTACAATCAATAACAACATAATTAGGAGCAGTAATACTTACTTTTCCTTTTAAATAATCAAACATATTTTACCTCTCTATTTCTAACTCTTTATATTTTTTCTTTATTCTAAATATGGTATTTTCTACATATTTCTTATCTTTATCAATAAGATCTGCTATTTCTTTATTATCAAGTCCTTTAAGTTTAAGATCAAATATTACTTTTTCTTTATCACTTAATTTAGATGTTATTTTATTTTTTAATTCTAATGTTTCTTCACGATCTATTAATTTTCTATTAGGTTCTTCTCTTTCATCTTTAAATAAGTCATAAAAATTGCTTTCTGAATCTTCATACATTTTATCAAGTGAATACGATGTATTAAGTATTCTATTTTTCCATGTAAATGTATTTCTGATAGCTGTCATTATTGATGCTTTTATACAAGCATTCGCATATGTATAGAATGTTACATCTTTATCTTTATCATAAGTATCTATTGCATTTAATAGTCCTATTAATCCTTCTTGATATAAGTCTGTTATTTCAACACCAACTATTTTATATTTCTTTTTGAAGTCTTTTAATATAATTAATATCATACTTTTATATTTATTAATTAACTCGATAGTGGCATCTTCATTATTTTCACTACATAAATATACAAGTTCATTATCGTTTAGTTCTTCATAGTTCATAATACACCTATTTATATTTCATTATTTCATATATAAGTATTCCTGATGCGACTGATGCGTTTAATGAATTTACTTTACCTTTCATTGGTATAGAAATAATCTCATCACATGAATTACTTACTATTTTTTTAAGACCATGTCCTTCACTACCAATTATAAGACATGTTTTAGAATCATACTTAATACTTCTATAGTCTTTTCCTAAAGCATCACTACCATATACCCAAAATCCAAGTGTTTTGAGTTTCTTTATTGTATTATTAAGATTTACTACTTCTATTATTTTAACATTGTTTAATGCACCACTAGAAGTCTTATAAACAGTACTGTTAACACTAACGCTTCTATTTTTAGGTATAATTATATAATCAACACCAGCACATTCACAAGTTCTAATAATAGCTCCAAAATTATGTGGATCTTCAATAGAATCTAACATAACAATAAAATTTGCTTTATCATCATTTTCTAATACATCAATATTTAAATATCCATATTCTTCTATATCTAATGCAATACCTTGATTAGTACTACTGCCACACATCTTATCTATTTTATTTTTATCAATATGAAACTTCTTTAGATTCTTTTTATCTATTTTTTCTAATAATTCATTATCTTGAAAATTATTATCTAGAAATACTTTATATACTTTAGTATTACTATTTAATATTTCACGTACTACATTTCTACCATATACAAGCATAATTCCTCCATTATTCTTTTATTTTATTAATAAGTAACTTTATACCATTTGTTATTATAAATATTAAACTATATAATGTATTAATAATAAAGAATGAATATATAGAGAAAGATTCTTCAATATTGCTTAAATCTTCATCTATAACAAAATCCATATTACCACTTATATATATAATTAATATACCTATAAGACACATTATAAAATTACTAATAATTATTTTATAACCAATATATTTTTTCTTAATTAACAGGTATATATAATAACTTAAATATAATATTATTTCAATTAGTATTATTATATATCTATTTGATTTAATAGTATAAAGTAGTATTAAAAGTATTATGTTAATTAATATTATTATATAGATATCTTTATTTTTCATTTGTTATATCCATTTTTACATTTAGTGCTGCATTGCATCCATCACTTACAGCTGTAGCAATTTGATATACTTTTTTATTTATAATGTCGCCTACTGCATAAATACCTTTTTCATGTGTTTCATATCTATCATCTACATCAATATTACCTTTATCATTTATGATATTTAAATCTTTTAAGAAGCTTACTTCAGTCATATAACCTTTGTATATAAATGCTGCACTACATTTAATAGTTTCATTATTTGCTAGCACTACTCCAGTAAGAATATCGTTTCCTATAAATTCTTTTACATTTGAATTAACAATATTTATTTTATCACTTTTGATATCTTTATTATTTGTAATAAATGTAACTGTAGAACATATATCATTTAAATATAATGCTTCATTGTATGCAAGACTATCATCACCAATAACAACTACATCTTTATCTTTATATAGATGACTATCACATATAGCACAATAACTAATACCTTTTTTATTATATTCTGTTTCTCCAGGTATTCCAGTTTTCATAGGTTTTCTACCTATTGCTATAATTATTTTTTTAGTGTTATATTCATTTTTATTTGTTATAACCTTAAATCCATTTTCTTTTTTTATACCAAGTACTTTTTCATGTTTTAATATTATTCCTTCACTTCTAACATGTTCATACATATTAAATGCAAGATCACTTCCACTTATATTTTTAAATCCTAAATAGTTATCTATTTTATTTATTTTATTTAATAGTCCTCCAGGAGTATCACTTTCTATTAATAATGTATTTAAATTAGCTTTACTTGCATATACACTAGCACTCATACCAGCAGGACCAGCACCTATAATTATTAGATCAAACATGATACCTCCTAAAATCTTATTTCTTCTGTTTCTACTGAATTATATAAATCATCTAATTTAGGTTTTCTACTTTGAACAAGTTCTATCATAACTCCAAGTATAAACATAATAACACTTACTATTCTTGCTACTTTTAAGTTACCTAGCATTAAACTATCTGTTCTAAATATTTCAATAACAAATCTATCAACTCCATACCACATTAAATAAAATCCAGTAAGTTGTCCTTTTTTAATATATTTTCTTCTTCTTAAAATTAATGCGATAATAAATCCTAAAAAGCACCATAATGATTCAAAGTAGAACATTGGTAAATGATAATATCCATTTATATACATGTTTTTAATAACAAATTCAGGTATAATTTTCATATTTTCAAGTGTAGCTTTGGTAACAATAGTACCATATGCTTCACCATTAAAGAAGTTACCCCATCTACCTAATGCTTGTCCTAAAAGTAATGCTGGAATTATTAAATCCATAATTCTTCCTACTTTAACCTTATATTTTTTACAATATATAATTACAGTTACAGCACCAGCAATAATACCACCATGTATAGCAAGACCACCATTCCATATTTTATATATTTCACTTAAGTGTTCACTATAATAAGCCCAATTAAATATAACGTAATAAAGTCTTGCCCCAAGTATTCCAAATATTATTGTCCAAAACATCATATTAAATATAAATTCGCTTTTAATATTAAATCTTTTACTTTCACTATAAATCATATAATATGCAATAATAACAGCAATAGTTATTAAAACACTATACCATTTTAATGAAAAATTACCTATTGTTATAATTGTATCCATAATTATCTCCCTACATTCTTAGTAATTATATTATCAAGAATTATTTTAAGTCCACTTATAAATATTGCTATTACAAAAGTAGCAAAGAATCCATTTATATTAAATGAACTTCCCATAATAATATCGCATAATTTTAAAATAATCATATTTACTATTGGATATGCTATTCCAAATGTCATAACACTAAGTGGAAGCGTCCAATATATCAAGATAGGTTTAATTGTATAATTTAATCCACTAAGTATTAATGCAGCAATAATTGCATAGAAAAAATTTTCTATTTCAATACCTTTAAATAGACTATTTGCTATCATAAGTACAGTAGCATAAACAAGTATACCTACTATAAATGAAACTAAATCATCTTTCTTGTTTACCTGATATGTATTTTTTCTTTTATTATCCTTTCTATCAATTTTATAAATTTCACCTTTACTCACATTTATCACCTACTTAATTATAATATAATTTTACATAAAATAAAAGATATTAATTTCTTAATACCTCTTATTTAACTATCCTATTCTAAATGCCGGACTAACGCCACCTGTATATTCAGGATCTCTACTATACCAATCTCCACTACGTTCCACACCATATACAGAATCAGGATTAAATGACCATGCTGTGCGAAGTCTCCAAATATATCCGCCTGAATTCATTTTTTTAGCTGCTGCACTATAATTGTTAGTTGTTGTTCCCATTTGTTTGTAATAATCAAGTTGTCTTGTAACATCTCTAGCTGTATCATATTTTATTTCATTTGATGTACCATTTTCCCATACTTCTGCTGTACTTAGTAAATATAATTTATCTGTCGATGTCAAATTTTGAGAATCAGCAGATCCATGACCTGTTATTACTTTTGTATTTATTATTCCACTTTTTAAGTCTGATGGTAATGCATTATATATATTATTATTTACAAATGTTCTCATTTTGCATTCTGGCCAACCACCTTTATATGTATCAGTATCATTTACTTTATAACTTGTTATAATATCGGCAAATTCGAGTACAAATCCACAGGCTGTTTGTGAAAAATTAGATTTGCTACATTCACTTGGCGTAGACATGTTTGATATACGAACAGTATGTGTTCCATACGTTCCTACACTAACTGATTTAGTATCACCTACTTTGTACATACATGTTTGACCACTTCTTACATTTGATATTATTGTTGCCCAAGAATCCGTTTCAAATGTTCCACCTGCTAATGAAGAATTATTTTTATCAGTAAAATATCCAGGTGTTGCACAAGAATCTATTCTTGCGTATGTTTTATCTATCTTAGAGCTGTTATATTTAGTACCAAATCCTCCAGCTAAACTAGTTGAATTTTTAAACATATTAGTACTACTAGTTACTTTATTTGTTATAAAATTACTACCAACGTATATTGTTTTTACTTTACTCATTCCAAACATATCATTCATATTTGTTACATTTCTTGTATCAAAACTACTTAAGTCTAATATTGTAGCTTTAACATTGTGAAACATGGTACTCATATTTGTAATTTTGCTTGTATTAAAGTTACTTATATTTATTGTTGTTGCGTTAGAACTTTCAAACATACTTTGCATATTTGATACATTACTAGTATTAAAATTATTTAAATTTAATGTTGTTGCTTTGCTAGATTGAAACATCCATCCCATGCTTCTTACATTTGAAGTATTAAAGCTACTTAAATTTAATGTTTTTGCGTTAGAACTGTTAAACATAATTGACATATCTGTTACATTTTTTGTATTAAAACTACTTAAATCTAATGCTGTAGCACTTGAACTTCTAAACATTGAAATCATACTCACAACGTTAGTAGTATTAAAACTATTTAAATTAAGTGATATAGCATTACTTCCTTCAAACATACTGCTCATGTTTATAACTTTACTTGTATTTAATGATGTAAGATTTATTGATGTTGCTTTTGTATCTTTAAACATTCCTTGCATATTAGTTACGTTTGCTGAATTGAATGTTACATTAATACTACTTGCTGCGCTACCCTCATATAGATATGCATATGAAGTCACGTTTTTACTGTTTATTGATGTACAAGGTGCTTCGGTGATTTGTGCTGAACTCGATTTATTAGTAAGTTGTACTCCCCATCCATCATTAGCCATGTTTCGCCATGCAAGTCCTGAAGATGAAAAAATACCTTCTTGTTTATATCTATACGTGTAAGGACCATAAGTGTATTCACTTCCTTGCATTAATTCTCCATTAAATGTACACGCTAGGTCTGCTTTCTTAGTTGTTGTGCTAGTAGTTGATGTAGTTTCTTTAGGATCTGTTATACCAGAAGCGATATTACATATTGGATACTTTGAAGTATCTAAAGATTCATCAGTTACATAATTATACTTTTTATCTTTTGTATCATAATCACAATATAAATATGTTTTAGCTTTAATATATTCACCGTCATCATTCTTAGAAAAAGTAATTATTCCTTTACAATCTTCATTCTTATAATTTACTTTTGAAACATAATTTCCTTTTTCATTATCTTGTAAATCACTTAAACAAATATACCTTGTTTCACTATTATTTTCATATGAACTAGGACACTTATAAGTATTATCAAGTGGATCAATACAATAATCCTCTAAATAACTTTTTGATGCCTCCGCTACATTATTTTCTTGAACAATCATAGTTTTCTTAATACTATCATTATATACTTTGATAACAGCAGTAACACCAATTGTCGCAAGTATACTAATTATCGCTATTACTGCGAGTAACTCTACTAAAGTAAATCCTCTTTTTCTCATATTCACTAGTCTCCATATTATATTGTTTATATTATTTTATTATATTTAAATTATACAATTTATAATGTTTTATTTCAATATAAATTTTAACAATTTAAAACGTCCTTTAAGGACGCCTTTGTTAACCTACTTTAAACGCAGGTGATATTCCACCATCACGATAGGCATGGCCATAGCCACGCATACCATAAAATTGAATGTCATCACTATATCTAGCTGAACGATGCCACCAAAAATATTGAGTAGTTCCATCACTTTTTTGTGTCGCACTATAATTATTAAATGTTGTTCCCTTACTTACATAATAATCCAATTGTCTTGATGAACTTTTTGCGGTGTCTACTTCATTGCCACTCGAACTACCTGTGCTTGACCATGATCCCCACATTCCAGTCCAGTCTCCCCATACTTCTGTAGGAGATAATAAATATAGCTTATCTGTTGATGTAAAGTTAGAAGTCTCATTGCTTCCATGGCCAGAAATAACTTTTGTATTTATAATTACATTTTGTAAATCTCTTGGCAATTGTTTAAATATATCATTGTTTAAATAAGTTCTTAATTTACTTGCTGGCCAACCACCAACATTAGTTCCATATTTATAATTTTTACCATTGTATGTTCCAGCTGGATTCATATTATATCTTACTATTATATCTGCAAATTCTATTACAAAGCCACATGCTGTCTGTGAATAAGTAGACGAACTACATGAACTTGGTTTAGACTTATTTGATACACGAACTGTGTGTGTTCCAAACGTGCCTACATTAACTGATTTCGTATCTCCTACATTGTACTTACACGTATTTCCACCTTTAATTGAATAAGCAATTGTAGACCAACTATCTGTTGCAAAAGATGATGGATTAATTTTATCGGTTAAATATCCTCTATTATTGCAATTATCTATTTTTGCGTATGTCTTATCTATTTTAGAACTATTATATTTTGTACCAAATCCACCTGATATATTAGTATCTCCATTAAACATATTAGTGCTAGTATTCACTCTTGTTGTTACAAAATTATTGCTAGCATATATTGTTTTTAAGTTAGCTGCTTTATTAAACATATAATTCATGTTTGTTACTTTACTTGTATTAAAACTACTTAAATCAAGTGTAGTTGCTTTAGTACTTGAAAACATTCCACCCATGCTTGTTACATTTGAAGTATTAAAGCTAGATACATTTATTGATGTTGCAGCACTTCCACTAAACATATTTGTCATATCTTTAACATTTTTTGTATTAAACCTTGTTAGACTTAACGATGTTGCTTTAGAATTTTGAAACATTGAAATCATACTCACAACGTTAGTAGTATTAAAATTATTTAAATTAAGTGATGTAGCATTACTTCCTTCAAACATACTTCTCATGTTTATAACTTTACTTGTATTTAATGATGTAAGATTTATTGATCTTGCTTTTGTATCTTTAAACATTCCTGACATATTAGTTACATTTGTTGAATTAAATGTTACATTAATACTACTAGCTGCGCTTTTATCATATAGATATGCATATGAAGTTACGTTTTTACCACCTAATACAGTACATGGAGTTTCCGTGATTACAGAAGTACTTGCTTTATTAGTAAGTTGTACTCCCCATCCTTCAGTAGTCATATTTTGCCATGCAAGCCCTGAAGTGGAAGAAGTACCTTCTTGCATATATCTATATGTATAGCCACCATATGAGTACTCAATTCCCTGTTTTAATCCATAATCATTACTAATAACACAAGCAGTTTCTACTTTCTTAGTTGTTGTAGTTGTTGTTGTGCTAGTAGTTGATGTGGTTTCTCCAGGAACTGTTATACCAGAAGCGATATTACATCTTGAATACTTTGAAGTATCTAAAGATTCATCTGTTACATAATTATACTTTTTATCTTTTGAATCATAATCACAATATAAATATGTTTTAGCATTGTAATAGTCCCCATCATCATTCTTAGAAAAAATAATTATTCCTTTACAATCCTCATTCTTATAATTTACTTTTGAAACATAATTTCCTTTTTCATTATCTTGTAAATCACTTAAACAAATATACCTTGTTTCACTATTATTTTCATATGAACTAGGACACTTATAAGTATTATCAAGTGGATCAATACAATAATCCTCTAAATAACTTTTTGATGCCTCCGCTACATTATTTTCTTGAACAATCATAGTTTTCTTAATACTATCATTATATACTTTGATAACAGCAGTAACACCAATTGTCGCAAGTATACTAATTATCGCTATTACTGCTAAAAGTTCTACTAAAGTAAATCCTCTTTTTTTCATTTTTCTTCACCATTACTTTTCAAGTAATTCTTACGTGATTGTTCTATAATTTTTAATGCTTTATTTTTGGGATAATATTTTTCAACTTTAACATCTATTTTTTGAAGAACTTTATAATTTTCAAAAAAGTTTCTAATTTCATCTAATATAAACTTAGATAGATCATTAAGTTCATGTATTTCTTCGTATCTAGGATCTACATCTACTACTGATATTATTTTATAATCTTCAAATCCATTATCAATTATCTTAAGTACCCCTATTACCCTTGCTGGAATAATACATCCTGGATATGTAGGTTCTGTTCCAATAACTAATATATCTAATGGATCTTTATCACCAGCTAGAGTGTTATCAATGAATCCATATTCAGCTGGATATGCCATAGCACTATATAAAACTCTATCTAATTTAATTTTACCATTCTTAATTTCAAACTTATTTCTACTTCTATATGGTATTTCTATAATTGCATCAACTACATCACTTTTCATATACTCTCCTTATTATTATATATTTATTATACAATTTAAAGTGATTCTATGCAAGAAAAAAAGACAAACAAAAAAGTCAATATTTAATTGACTACTTTGTTTCTTCTTTTTGAACTTTAATTGCTTCTTTTCCTTTATAGTATCCACATTTAGTACAAGCTCTATGTGGTGCTACTGTTGCTCCACAATTACTACAAGTTGATACAGTAGGAGCTGTTTTCTTTAAATGAGTTCTTCTTTGTCTTTTAGCAGTTTTACTAATTCTTCTAAAAGGTAAAGCACCGAATAAAGTAATATTTAATTTCATTTTTATTCCTCCCTTAATCATGCTATAAATTTTCATTTGCTTATGTATTTTCTCATAAAATAAGAAAAATATCAAGAGAAATTAAGTATTTTCATAATAAAATTGTATATTTTATACTTTTTTGTTATAATTAGCATATACTTAATCAAAAGAAAGAGCAAATATATTATATATAAAAGAGGGGTTTAATTGTGAAAAAACTACTTGTTAGTGACTATGATGGTACATTTAATATTCATAATAATAGAAGTGTTATTGATAGTAATATTGATGCTGTAAAAAGATTTATAGATAGTGGTAATATATTTTCACTTGCATCAGCAAGAAGTTTTAATTCACTTAAAAGAGAAATAGATAAATATAAAATACCATATAATTATTTAGTGTGTAATAATGGTGGTGTTGTATTTGATAAAGATGACAATATAATATTCTTTCATCCTGTACTTAATAGTTCTTTATTAAAAACATTAAAATATTTAAATAAATTAGGTATATTAAAACGCATATTATTCAAGGACTTTTATGGTAATATAACAACTGATTTAAACGAAGTATGTGATATTATTTGTACTATTAATACAGATAATTTAGATAAATTAAATCAAATACAAGAAGAATTAAATTATTTATGCTCTACTCCATTCTTTCATTTACTTGTTTTTAGTGAAAAGATGGATAAAGTTGATGGCATTGATATTATAGCTTGTAAAGAAAGTATAACTGAAGAAGCAATATATACAGTTGGAAATGATTTTTTTGATAAAAATATGTTATTAAGATATAATGGATATAGAATGATTAATAGTAATCCACTTCTTTATAGAAATGGTATTAGGAAAACTGCATCAGTAAAATCATTAGTAAGGAGATTATAGTAGTAATGAGAAAAGTAGTAGGAATAGTGTGTGAATATAATCCATTTCATAATGGACATTTATATCAAATTAATAAGATTAAGAAAAGATATAATGATTCTATAATAATTGCTTGTTTAAATAGTTCTTTTACTCAAAGAGGAGAACTTTCTGTATTAAATAAATGGGAAAAAACAAAAGTAGCACTTTTAAATGGTGTTGATATTGTTATTGAACTTCCTTATGTTTATGGAACACAAAGTAGTGATATATTTGCAAAATATTCTATTGCTTTATTAAATAAGTTATATGTTGATGTATTATGTTTTGGAAGTGAACGTGAAGACATAGAAGACATTAAAAAAGCTGCTAGATATCAAGTTGAAGATATTAATTTTGATATAATAACTAAAAAATATTTAAATGAAGGAGTGAGTTACCCTACTGCACTTAATAAAGCACTTAATGAACTTTGTAACGTTACTATAACTGAACCTAATGATATACTTGCTCTTAGTTATTTAAAGGAAATATATAGAAATGGTTACTTTATGGATACTTATAATATTAAAAGAACAAGTAGTTATCATGATTTAGATTCTGATTCTAAAATAGTATCTGCTTCAAATATAAGAACAAGACTTTTAAATAAACAAAATATACAAGATAAAGTTCCTAGTAATGTATATGAAATATTAAAAGATAAAGTACTTGAAACAAAATATTTTGAATGTTTAAAATATAAAATATTATCAGAAGATAATTTAGAAAAATATGTAGATGTAGATGAAGGACTTGATACAAGAATTAAGAAAGCTATAAAGAGATCTAATTCATTAGATGAACTTATCAAAAATATTAAAACTAAAAGATATACTTATAATAAAATATCAAGAATGTTAAATCATATATTTTGTTCTTTTACTAAAGAAGATAATAAGAAAGTAAGATATTTAGAATATATAAGAATTCTTGGATTCACTGAAAAAGGGAGAAGTTATTTGAATGAAATTAAGAGTGAAATAGATATACCTATTCTTAATAAATATAATACTAGATATGATGCTTTAAGAATAGAAAAAAGAGTTACTGATCTTTATTCATATATTTATGAAGACATAAGAAAACAAGAAATACAAAATATTCCAGTTTATATAAAAGAAAATCAGGATTAGTGATATCCTGATATTTTTTGATTAGCCTATTCTAAATGCTGGGGAAACGCCAAGTGGTGTGTTTGCTGTGAAAAATTCACAACTTCCTTCGATTTCACGAAGAAAAAATTTATTTAATGATGAATATGAAGAACGTAACCAATAACTAATAACACTTCCTTCACTGTTTTTCTTTGAAACATTTGCTTTATTTTCAACTGTTGTTCCTGAATTTCTATAATAATCAAGCTGTCTTGTTAAATCTTTAGCTGAATCTTTATCTATATATGTAGATGTTCCTTGCCATATTTCAGTTGGGGATAATAAATATAATTTATCAGTTGAAGTAAAATTATTAGTATCATCTAGGCCATGTCCTGATATAACGTTAGTATTTATTATTCCGCTTCTTAAATCATCTGGTAGAGAATTATATATATCGTTATTCACAAAAGTATGCATAATACTTGCTGGCCAGCCTCCTACATTTGTGTCTGTATCATTCATTTTATGTTCGATTATTATATCTGCAAATTCTAGTACAAATCCACATGCTGTTTGTGAGAAACCAGCAGTAGAACATTCACTTGGAGTTGATGTATTTGCTACTCTTAAAGTATGTGTTCCGTATGTTCCGAGATTTACTTCTTTTGTATCACCTACGTTATATTTACTTATATTATTTGCTTTTACATTTGCTACTATTGTTGCCCAACTATCAGTATTAAAATTGTTTTTATATTCTTCTAATCCAATCTTTCCATTAAATGATTTATTTTTATTGTAATTTTGTGTTGATCCTGTATCTATAAATGTTAGTTTTAAAGTGTATTCGTGTGTGATACCCGGTTCTATTGCTATATTTGATTTTAGTTTATTTGAAGAAACTTCCTTTTGTGGTATAGATTCACAAGTACCTTCTTCAGTATTTGAACTATTTAATCTTTTACATGTTGCTTCTATAACTAATTCATCATTTGTAATTGTATTAGTAAGTTCTTGCCATACAATATTATAACTTGTGTCTATTGTACCAGTGTTTTTTACTGATATTGTTTTTGTTGCTGAATCTCCTGGAAGAGCGTTATCTAATGTTAAAGCATTAGTATCAGTAAAGGTAAGTTTTAGAGCACCTGTTGTTATTGTATTGTATTTAGCTGTATCATTTCCTGTTATTTCTAAACTAAAATAAGCAAATGATACTCCTATTAATAATATTAAAACTGATATTATTAATATTAAATATGATTTATTTATTTTCATTTTTACACATCCTATTCTATAGAAAATTATATCAATTGTTATAGTATTTTTCAATATAAATTCAAGAAAAAAGAAGAATTAATCTTCTTACTTTGCTTCATACCAATCTCTACCATAATCTATTTCTACTTTTAATGGTACAGATAATTTATAAACATTTTCCATTATTTCTCTTACAATGTCTATTACTATATTAAGTTCTTCATCTGGTACATCAAATATTAGTTCGTCGTGTACTTGAAGTAACATTTTTGTTTTGAGATTATCTTCTTTTAATTTTTCATCAATTCTTATCATAGCTAGCTTTAATATATCAGCTGCTGTTCCTTGTATTGGTGTATTTAACGCTATTCTTTCTCCCATTTGTCTAATCATATAATTTGTATTATTAAGTTCATCAATTGTTCTTTTTCTATTAAGTAATGTTCTAACGGAAGATGTTTCTTTTGCTTTTTTGACTATTTCTGTCATATATTCATTTACTTCTGGATATAAAGTTAAATATTTTTCTATATATTTTTTTGCTTCATTTGGACTTATATCTAGGTTTTCACCTAGCCCATAACCGCTTATACCATAAACAATACCAAATATAACAGCTTTAGCGGTTCTTCTCATGTTCTTAGTAACTTCACTTTCAGGAACATCAAATATATCACTTGCTACATGTGTATGTATATCTTCTCCATTAATAAATGCATTCTTTAAGCTTCTTGAATTGCTTATATGAGCTAGTACTCTAAGTTCTATTTGAGAGTAATCACTTGAAAGTAAATAAGAGTTTTCGCTTGGTATAAATGCTTTTCTTATTTGTTTTCCTTCTTCACTTCTAACTGGTATATTTTGCAAATTAGGTTCTACACTAGAAAGTCTACCTGTTCTAGTACCTGTTTGCTTATATATTGTATGTATTTTACCATCTTCCATAACATAGCTATTGAATGTTTCTAAATATGTAGAAACTAGTTTAGTTAATGCTCTATAGTCTAATATATCATCTATTATAGGATTTAAATGTCTTAATTTAATTAATACTTCATGTGAAGTAGACATAGCATTCTTGCCTTTACCCTTTGGTAACATAAGTTTATTATAAAGTACATCTCCCATTTGCTTATGACTACCTATGTTAAAATCCATCCCTGCTTCTTCATGTATTTTATTTTCTAATAATGCTATTTTTTCATTAAGTTCATTTTTAAGTCTATCTATTACATCTGTTTTGACACTTATACCATTTATTTCCATATTAGCTAATATACGAATAAGTGGTCCTTCTATATCAATATATAAGTTATCAAGTTCTTCAGTTACTAATTTATCTTTAAATTCTTGATATGTCTCATATATAAATTTTGCTTTACATACTATTGAATTTCTTATTGATTCAGGAGTTAATATATTCTTTTTACTTACTATTTGATCATAAAAAGCTATATTTTTATTAAATGCTGCTGATAAATAAGCTATATCATCTTTAACATTATATTCAAGAAGATATGCTGCTATAAATATATCAAATGGATCATTTATATCTATATTATATCTATTTAGAAATACTATATTCTTTTTATTATCAAAAGTAGCAGTTATATCTTTAAGTAAATCACTATTTAAGAGTAAGCTTGGTAAATCAAAGTAATATGCTTTTTTACCATCATATATTGATGCTCCTATAAAGTTTGCTTTATGATAATTAGTATCATCTAATTCTATATATAAACTTTTAATACCTTCTATGTTTATTTTTGTTTTAACTATTTCATATGGTGTTTCATTATTATTTTCTTCGTTATTTACACTTAAGTTCTTTAGAAATGAGTTAAATTCAAGTTCTTTATATTTTTCTATTAATCCTGTTATATCTGGTTTATTATATTTTATACTTTCAAATGTATAATCAAAATCTATTGTTTTATATATGGTAGCAAGTTTATATGAAAAGAATGCACTTTCTTTATCATTAAGTAGTTTTTCTTTTGTTTTTGGAGTAAGTTCATCTAAATGATTATATAAGTTTTCAAGAGTATCATATTTAACAAGTAGACTTAATGCTGTCTTTTCACCTATTCCTTTTACTCCTGGTATATTATCACTAGGATCTCCCATAAGTGCTTTTAAGTCTATCATTCTAATAGGTTTAATTCCATAGTGTTCAAAGAAAGTTTGTTCATTCATAAGAATATAATCTTTTTGTTTTAATAATTTCACATCTACTTCATCGCTAATAAGTTGTAATAAATCTTTATCACTACTGATAATAGTTGCATTATAATTCTTATCTTCATCTGCCATACGAGCAAATGTACCAATTATATCATCAGCTTCATAGTTATCACATTCTATATATTTTATTCCAAGTAGTGTACATATTTTTTTAGCTTCTGGAAATTGTATTTTTAAGTCATTTGGTGTTTCAATTCTACCATCTTTATATGTATCACATAAATCTTTTCTAAAGTTATGTCCTGTATCAAATGCTACCATTATGTATTCTGGTTTTTCTTCATTAATAATTTTATTTAACATATTAACAAATCCAAATAGTGCATTAGTAGGAAATCCTTTGCTATTTTTCATTAAATTACCATTATATGCAGTTGCATAATAACTTCTAAATAATAGATTATTACCATCTATTAATATTGCTCTTTTTTTCATATCATCATCCTTTAATTATTTTTTACTGCCATTAATAATATAACACACATTTAATAATTTAAAAACTAAGAATTTAATTTTTCTTAGTTTTAATATGTAATTTTGATAATATCTTATCAATAAATGTATTACCTATTGTATCATTAATAGATCCATTTTTATATGCGATAGTTAAATATATTATTACACCTATCATTCCATGTATAGCAAGACTTATAACTGAAGTTAATCTTGTATAATTAAATTTAATAAATACTTTTGATAAAGTGAGTGGAACTATTAAACATAATGATGGTAATATTAATTTCTTTAGTAAATCAATTGTAGGTCTATATGTAAATTTCATTTCTTTTTTAAGATATATTAATGCGATTGTTATTGATATTGAATAACCTATTATTGTTGATACTATTGTTGCTGTATAAGCTGGTAAGCCAATTCTATCAAAAATTAATATAAGTGGTATATCCAAAAGTGCATTTGATACTAGACCTGCGATTGAATTTATATATACTATTTTAAATTTTCTCATACTTTGAAGACATGTATTTATTACACTCCATACTCCAAAGAATATATGACTTATTGCTGAAACTTTAAGTACTGTACTTCCATATTCACTAGCACCATAGAATAATGTATAGCTTTCATTTGAAAGAATAAGTAACATTAATGCCATAGGTATAGTTATTATAAGCATTGTGCTTATTGCTTGATTGAATCTTCTATTTACTTCTGTCATATCTTTTTTAACAAAGGCAGATGTTACATGTGGAATTATATTAGTCGTAAGTGATATCGCAATAGCAATAATAACAGTACATATTTTAGGTGCCCATGTTGATACTAATGAAGACATCATTTCACTTTCTATAGCAGTATACCCTACCATATTTAATCCTTTTATGATAAGTTTAACATCAACTATTGTATATAAGTTATCAACTATAGATATCATTATAAGTGGTATACAATATTTAAGTATCTTCTTAGATATTTCTCTGTCAGTGATCTTATCTTCTTTTTTACTCACTGGAAACTCACTCTTATTCTTTTTGACTTTGATAAGTAAGTATAAGTATGCAAATAATCCACCAAAGAAAGCACCAAGTAATGCAATACTAACACCACTAGTAATGCCTTTATTAAGTACTTTTATTGCTATATATGAACCTAAAAGTACTACAAGTATTCTAACAATTTGTTCAATTAGCTGAGAATATGAAGTTGGAGTAATAAACTTATGGCCTTGCATATATCCTCTTAAAACACTTAGAAATGGTATTATTATTAAGCAGAAAGAAACTGCTCTTATAACAGTAGCAATATCACTTATAGAGTTACCTCCAGTTACATCACTAATTATAAATTTAGCAATTAGGTCTGCTCCTAAAAACACTACTAAAAATGATACTATAGCAAGAACGCCTATCATCTTTTTACCTATTTTATAAGCTCTTTCTTTAGCATCTAACTTATCTAATGTTAAATATTCACTTATTATCATAGATATAGCAATAGGTATACCTGCTGTAGAAATATTTAAGAATAAATTATATATATTATAAGCATAACTATATAGTGTTCCTCCATTAGTACCAATTATTCCATAAAAAGGTATTACATATAATGCACCTAATATTTTAATAATAATTAGTATAATTGATGTAATAAGTGTTCCTTGTATGAATGTATTCTTTTTTAATTTTTTCATAGATTCATCTTCTTCATTTCATCTTCACCTAATATTTTAGATATTTGTGCTAAATGTCCTTCGTGTTCATCATTAAATAAGTAATATTGAACAAGTCCATAACTAGGATATTCATTACCTTCCATAATAACAGGTCCATCTTTAGTTATTGCTATATCCCAACCAACGTATCTAACCTCAGGTACTTCAAGTGCTGCTTTTAAAGCCATATCAAATGCTTCTTTTACATAAGGAACAGTAACTGTATCAAACTTAATTTTAGCAATAGGATGTTCAGTATATACATTTGCTACATCATCTACTACTCTACTACATATTTTCCCGTCTTCATTTAGTCTCATATATGCATCACTGCATCCTATAGCAATAGCATCATCAATATTAATACGAAGAGCATTTGCAAGTATATATGCTTTATTATCTTTAACAAGAGTAACTATTCTAAATGAATTAACCGCATAAGGATTTAATTTGTCAAGTTCAGGATGTTGTATTATTTCTTCTTCAAGTAAATATAATCCTTTATTCATAAGTTCAACATGTAATATACTAACATCTTTAATATCGCTTACTTTTATTTTTTCAATACCATGTCCGCCAAAGTCTTTAGGTGGTTTAGCAAATACATGTTTTTTGCCTTTTATAAATTTCTTAATATCTTCATCAGTTGCAACTCTTAAATCAAGAAAATCACGTTTTATATATTCTCTAAACACCTTATTAAATAGTATTTTATCTCTCATAACTGCAATATAATCTTCATCATTTAAATACTTTAACATCTTATAAAAACTCTTAGTTGTTACATATGTTTTCTTTTGTTTTTCTGTTAAATTAATATAATCACCTTTTAAATAATCAGTATATCCTATACCATATTTAATAAAGTTTTTAATCATATCTCTTTTAACATAACCTTTACTTTTATTATTACGTTTAGCAATATCACTACTTAACTTATTTAATTTTTCATAATTAATTGCTTTTACTTTCTTAAACATCATACTTTTTAAACTCATTTTATTACCTCACTTCTATATTCTACTGTAGCTACTATTTTATTATTTTTTATATACTCTCTAGGTAGTGTTTTACCTATATTAACAAGTGTATTATGAATTGATGTATTATTTAACCTTGATATCATGCCAAGTGTTATTCCGTCTCCTAAAACTGTTACTTCATCACCTAATTTTACACTATCATCTATTAGTATGCTCATCATACACATAGATATTTCGCCAATAACAGGATATTTTTTATTATTTATAATTACATATCTATTTATATGTGATATACCAATACCATCATCAAATCCAATAGGTATTGTTGCTATTTTTTCACCTTTAGTTGATGTATAAAGCATACCATATCCTACTTTATCACCTGCATGTATATATTTAATTTGTATAATATTTGTTTTGACTTTTAGTGCTGGTGTAAGTTTAATATTAACATCACTATATGTTTCACTTATGTTATATTTATTTATTAAATATTTATTTCTTATCTTTCTAAGTATATCTTTAGGACCATTTCCAAGCTTATGTGGACTTATATCATAACCATATAATATAGTTCCAAATCTAACACCATTTGCAAATTCAATTTTAGGATGAGCAAGTAATATAAAACTACTACTTAAATGTACTATTGGTATACTTTTTATATCAATATCACTTGTAATATTTTTAAAATTATGAACCTGCATATCAAAATATCTATCATTAATACCAGGAGTAGCAAAATGAGTAAATAATCCTTCTAAATATACATTATTATTTTCCTCTATAAGATTTATAACTTTATTAAATTCATCTTTAGAACTTATACCAAGTCTATTCATACCAGTATCTATCTTAATATGTATTTTAAATTTAGATTTAGTTTTATTAAGTAATTTCTTTATATAATCATAACTAACTATAGTAAGTGTTATATTATTTTTAATTGCTATATCTATACAATCCAGTTCAATGGGTTCTACACATAATACTGGTATATCTTTATTATATTTTCTTATTTCAAGAGCTTCTTCTAAGGATGACACTGCAAAATAATTTATACCACTTTCTATTAAATCATTAACAATATAGTATCCATGGCCATATGCATTTGATTTAACCATTGCAATATAATATTTATAATTATTATATTTTTTTATTATATTCGATACATTTTCTTTTAAAGAATCAATATTTATTTCTACAAAAGTTTTTCTATACATTTCTTTTCACCTATCTAATTTTATCATATTAATAATACTTTTAAAAGAAAAGAGGCAAATTATTTACATAACTGCCTCAAATAATATTTTTATTACTTTTTCATAACCTGTTCTATAAGTTTTAATGTTTTAATTATAACAACAAATATAAATATAAGTGGTAATATCAATAGTATACATTTTAAAGTATATTCTGTACCAAAATTACCAAAGCTAGCTAACATATTAGCAAATCCTTCTCTATAACAAGTTAAACATAAAAATAATATTATACAAATAACAAGTGTTGATACTATACTATTTAATAATATTTTTTTAGGTGTTGTTTTAATAGTATATTCTTTATTTAGATCAAGCTTTATTTTAGTCTTTTTTTCATTTGTAAGTTTAAATTCTATTTTTTCTCCTGATACTGAAAGTCCTATAGCAAGTCCAGCAACTAAACATAATGGAAAATACATTATTTCATTTGATAATACGACTAACATTATACCAAAACATGTACCCATTGAAATACCTAATACAAATGCATCACTACTAGAATTATTTCTCTTTTTCATATCTTCTACTCCTTCTATTGTAATGATAACATACTTTTTACTATACTTCAATTACTTCACTAATTTTATCTTTATATGCTATATAAATAGGGATGTTTGGATCTATTCTTTCTCTATTTGCTTCATATGCTTTTTCATATGTGTTATCGTTTTCACTTATATGAACTAACATTATATCTTTTGTATCTGGACCTATAAAATGATTTAAATACATTGCACAGTCTTCATTACTTAAGTGTCCTTCATCTCCTATATTTCTATATTTAATATATTCAAATTTCTTACCATTCATTTCCATTTCAACATCATGATTACTTTCAAGTAAGTAAACTGTTTTATTTTTAAGTTTCTCATGATATCTAGAATGTATCATGCCTGTATCTGTCATGTATACTAATGATTTATTATCATATTCAAATACAAACCCAAATCCTTTTTTATCATGACTTATAGGTATTTTAGTAAATTTAATTCCCATAATATTGTCAAATTCATCAAAAAATTCATAATTCTTTATATAATCTTTTTTATTATATTCATTAAATGTCTCTATTGATATATATACTTTAGTATTATATACTCTATTAAATGAATGAAGACTTCTTACATGATCAGAGTGAGCATGTGTTACAATTATAAAGTCTAAATTTTCAGGATTTTCACCTATTTCATATAATGCATCTTTAAGTTTTCCAAAAGGAAGACCTGCATCAATTAAGAATTTTATATTATTTATATTAACAAATGTAGAGTTTCCACTACTACTACTTCCTAAAACTACTACTTTCATTTTCTTCACCAAAGTTATTTTATCACTTAAAAGGTACTATTTCTAGTACCAATTATTATTGATGTTTAATTTTAATAGAGTTAGCCGATACGGAATGCCGGAGATACGCCTATAGATTGATTAGCACCAAAGTTATTGATAAAACTACCATTATCATAAACCATACTGAAACTATAATTAAGTTGTGAATTTGCATTACGAAGCCACCACCATTGATTATAACTAATATTTTCACCTCTTTTTATAGCACCACTATAATTAGTTGTTGTTACTCCTTGAGTTATGTAATAGTCTAATGTTCTTGTCAAACTATTTGCTGTATCATATGTACCATCATAATTATTATATATCTCTCTTGGAGCTAATAAATACAATTTATCGGTTGACTTAAAGCAAGTGGCAGAACCAGAGGAATCACTAGAACCAATTCCTGATACCACTGTTGTGTTTATTATTGAATTTCTTAAATCGCTTGGTAATGCATTGTATATACTATCATTTACAAATGTTCTCATTGTTGTTGCTGGCCAGCCACCAGTATTTGTAGCACTATCATTCATTGGATGCGTAGTTATTAAATCTGCAAATTCTAGTACAAATCCACAGGCTGTTTGTGAAAAGCCTGTTCCTGAACATTCGCTTGGTGTAGATTTATTAGCTAATCTAAGAGTATGAGTTCCGTAAGTGCCCATATTTATTGTTTTAGTATCTCCAACATTATATTTACCTATATTGTTATTTTTAACTGCATTTATTATAGTTTTCCATGAATCAGTTGCAAATGAGTTAGGTTCACTAGGCTTATCAGCAATATCAGTAAAGTATCCTGGGTTACTTGTACCACCATCTATTCTAGCATATTTTTTATCTACATAAGAACTATTATATTTTGTTCCTGCTCCACCTACTAGATTAGTACAGCCACTAAACATATTAGTGCTGTCAGTAACTTTATCAGTATTAAACTTATTACTTACATATATTGTTTTTAAATTAGTAAAATTATAAAACATATAACTCATATTTGTTACTTTTGATGTATCAAAATTACTTACATCTAAGGTTGTGGCTTTACTATAAGAAAACATACTAATCATATTTGTAACATTTGATGTATCAAAATTACTTACATCTAAGGTTGTGGCTTGACTACCTAAAAACATATTAGTCATATTTGTTACTTTTGATGTATCAAAGCTGCTTACATCTAAGGTTGTGGCTTGACTGCTTTGAAACATATATTTCATATTTGTTACTTTTGATGTATCAAAATTACTTAAATCTAAGGTTGTGGCTTGACTATAATAAAACATAGAGTCCATATCTGTTACATTACTTGTATTAAAATTACTTACATCTAAGGTTGTGACTTGACTGCTATGAAACATACTACTCATATCCGTTACATTTGATGTATCAAAATTACTTAAATCTAAGGTTGTGGCTTTACTACCATCAAACATATTACTCATATCTGTTACGTTTGATGTATCAAAATTACTTACATCTAAGGTTGTGGCTTGACTATTAGAAAACATTCCATTCATATATGTTACTTTTGATGTATCAAAATTACTTACATCTAATGTTGTAGCTTTACTACCGCCAAACATATAAGACATGGAAACAATCGGTTTATTATTTATATATGTACAAACTTTACTTGTTACTGCATCAGTACTTGCTTTATCAGTAAGTTGCACGCCCCAACCATTATTACTTATATTGTACCATGCTAGTCCTGAATTTGCTTTTTGTCCTCCTTGCTTATAAGCATAAGTATATTGTCCATTTACATATTGTAAACCTTGTGTTAAAGTGTTATTTGTTTTACAAAAATATGTATTAGTACTATTTTCTAATGGAGTTATTTCATTATGAGTAGATGGCACTACTATATCATTTAAAGTATTTGTTATATATCCACCTTTCATAGTGAATGCTATATTTTGAGAAGAAGTACTACTATTTGTAATTAATAGTTTTACTATATTTGAATTACTACTTGTTATTGAATCATTTGGCTTATTATATGTGGTTACCACGTCATTTGTATCTTTTGTTGATTCATAATATTTAACAGTAATATTTGTATTCTTTAAATAAAGTAACTTATAATATGTGTCTACTGGATTTTGATTATTTACTTTAACATCAATAATTGTTTCACCTGTTGGTACTGATAATGTATTAGTAGTACTTCCATCTATTTCTATTGAATATTTTAATTCTCCAATATACATTTCTGCTGCTTTATGATTATTTGATGTAACTATATAGCTAGAAAAAGTAACACTTAAAAGAATACTTATTCCTATAAGTACTGCTATTGTTAGTAAATAGTGTTGTAAGAAACTAACTACTCTATTCATGACATTATTATAGCAAATATTACCACTCTCCGCAAGCGAATACTTGTTCTTTTTATGCATTGCTGTGAATTGACTATTTTAGTGTGCTATTTTTTCTAATCTTAAACTTGTAGTTTTACTGATAAGAAAATCATATTCAGTTTTATCTTCATCAATTGTTTCAGCACATTTAAAATAATTTAATGATTCTCTATATGCTTTTAATTCACTTAATGATGAGTTATTTAATAGTTCTTCAAATGTAACTTCTCTTTCTTTTACTTCTTTTTTAATTTCTTTAACTATTTTATAAGTATGTTCTTTTAAGAGTTTATCGCTTTCAATTAGTTCTTTTTTTAGTTCTTCTTTTTGATGTTCATATTTTGGATAAAACTTTTTGATAACTTTATTTAATCTAATAATATTATATCTTTGTAACATAATACAATATATATTTATTAATGTCATTATAATAAAGAATGCATCAGCACCTCCAAGAAGTAAATCAACCATGCAAAGAAATAATCCAAATGTATGAATAGATGTGTTTAAGTATATTTGCTTTTTATATTTTTTTACATCATCTAAATCTTTAACTTTGCCAATGTTATAATTACTAGTTTTATTATTATAGTTTTCCCATTCTTCTTTTGTCATCTTTCTTTTTTTAGGTAAACTTATAATTGATGCTAAAGAAAAAGCTATTTTTCTAAATATTTTAACTCCTAATAATTCATATATTTTCATTTCTAAATTTTTATTCTTTTTCATACTATCACCAAAGTAATTGATATTATACAATATAAATAGAAGAAAAGATACTATTTCTAGTATCCTTAAAAATCAAATAAACTAAGTTGTGAGCTTTCTGGCATACTATTAAATATACCCATTGCTCTCATTTTATCTATAAGTGTTTGTGAAACTTTACATCTTGTTTGGAAGTCTTCAATACTTATAAATGGATGTTTCTTTGCTTCTGATTCTATATTTTTAGCAACTGTTTCACCTAGTCCATCGATTGTGATGAATGGTGGAATAATTGTATTATCATCTTGTACATCAAATGTAAGACCTTTACTTTTATATAAATCAAATGGAGCTACTTTTATATTTCTTGCGGACATTTCAAGTGCTACATTAAGACATTCAAGAACTCCATTTTCTTTATTAGTAGCGTCATAGCCTTTATTTTTAATTTCAAGTATTTTATTTTTTATTGCATCATATCCATTAATCATAGATTCTATATCAAAGTCTGTTGCTTTTGTACTAAACCATGAAGCATAGAAGTATGCTGGCATATGTACTTTATACCATGCAATTCTAAAAGCACTTGTTACGTACGCTGCTGCATGTGCTTTAGGGAACATGTACTTAATCTTTTGACAAGAATCAATGTACCATTCTTCAATACCTGCCTCTTCCATTGTCTTTCTATGTTCTGCCCATGTAACTGGGTCTTTAGATGCTTTTCCTTTACGAACAAATTCCATTATTTTGAATGCTTTTATTGGCTTCATACCTTTATACATTAAATATACCATTATATCATCACGACAACCAATTACATCTTTAAATGGAACTTTTATATTACCATTTTCATCAGGTGTACATAAGTCTCTAGCATTACCTAACCATACATCAGTACCATGAGAAAGTCCTGATATTTTAACAAGTTCTGCGAAAGTAGTTGGCTTAGTTTCAGCAACCATACCTATTGTAAATGGAGTACCAAATTCTGGAATACCAAGAGTACCAGTTGGGCACATTATTTGTTCATTTGTAACTCCAAGTACTTTAGTACTTGTAAATATACTCATTGTATCTTTATCATCAAGTGGAACATCAAGTACATTAGTATGACTTAAATCTTGAATAAGTCTTAGCTGTGTTGGATCAGAGTGTCCTAAAATATCTAGTTTAAGCAGATTTTCTTCAATTGAATGGTAATCAAAGTGAGTTGTTCTCCATGCTGAAGTTGGATCTTCTGCTGGAAATTGGAATGGTGTGAAATCACTTACATCCATATAATCCGGAACAACTACTATACCACCTGGATGTTGACCTGTTGTTCTTTTAACTCCAGTGCAACCCATAGCTAGTCTTTCTATTTCACAACTTCTTTTATCTAAGATTCCCTTATCTTCAAAGTAACCTCTTACAAATCCATAAGCTGTTTTTTCAGCAACAGTACCAATTGTACCTGCTCTATAAACATTATCAACACCAAATAGTACTTTTGTATACTCATGAGCTGATGCTTGATTTAGATCTGAGAAGTTAAGGTCTATATCTGGAACTTTATCTGCATTAAATCCAAGGAAAGTAGCAAATGGCATATCTTGACCATCTTTTTTCATATACTCTCCACAATTAGGACATTTCTTATCAGGTAAATCAAAACCACTTGAATAAGTAGAACCAAGAGGATTACCCTCTTCATCATTAAATAAACTTGTTTGACATTTTAAACATCTATAATGTGCTGGTAGTGGATTTACTTCTGTAATACCCATCATTGTTGCTACAAAACTACTACCAACAGAACCTCTTGATCCAACAATATATCCATCATCATTAGAGTGTTTAACAAGTCTTTGAGCAATTAAGTATATTGGATCGAATCCTCCACCTATGATACCTCCAAGTTCTTTTTTAACTTTAGAAGCAAGACTCTTTTCATTAAGTTCTCCATCTTCTTCTGTCCATTCACTCTTTACTTTTTCACCAATTAATTCTTTAACCTTATCAAATCCAGCAATAAGTGTTTCATGTAAATTATCAAATGTTTTTTCTATAAGTTTGTCTTCACTTATTCCTTCATTTTCGCTTTTTAATCTATTATACCAATAATTATATACTGCATCTCCATATAATTCTTTAGAAATTCTTTCTTCAATATTATGTGGAAGTGGACTTCCATACCAAGACGCAGCTTTTTCAAATACAAGATCTGTAACTACTCTTGGGCAATCAAGGTATGTTTTTCCATCATCAGCTTTAACTCTTGGACTAAATGGAATACCTTTTGTATCCATAATTACTTCAAATTCAGTTACCATATCACATATTTTATTTGTATTAGTAACTACTATTTCATATGCTAAATCTTTATCTAAGAAATCAAAATCTTTTAACATTTCTTCAGTAGTTCTAAAGTGTTGTGATGGTATATTTGTTATATTACTTTTAGCAAGAGGATGTCTTCCACCTCCTGGTACTTTTTGATTAATAATTATTTCTCTATATATTTTATCTTCTCTTGTAAAATGATGTACATCTCCTGTTGCAACAATTATCTTTCCTGCACTCTTAGTAGCATCAATCACTTTCTTTATATGTGTTTTAAGTTCAAATATATTAGCAAAATCACTTGTTTGTATCAAATGATCATATACTTCTGGTGGTTGAACTTCTACATAATCATAGAAATTAATTATATTAGTAAGTTCTTCTCCATCCTTACTTCTTGCTTCTATAAATACTTCACTTTCATAACAACCGCTACCAATAAGTAATCCTTCTCTTAATTCATTTAGTTTACTTCTTAAGATTCTAGGTGTTTTATATAAATATGTAGTGTTCGCAAGTGAAATAATTTTAAATAAATTTTTAAGTCCTGTTCTATTTAAGGCTATTGCATTAAAATGGAAAGTTCTACCAAATTTATGTATTTCATCTTTAGGAATTAATCTTTCAAGTGAATTAATTGTATCATAATTTTGACCTATTAATTTTTGTAACATTTTATGAAATACTAGTGCTGTACCTTCAGCATCGTAGTCTGCTCTATGGTGACTTTCTTCATCCCATGGTACATTATATCTTTTAACAAGTGCTGATAAACTATGTCTTGCAAATCCTTGATCAAGTGCTCTTGATAGTTCTAATGTATCTATTACTGTATTGTTAAATTCTCCAAGATTATATTTTTTCATAGCCATTTCAATAAATGAAATATCGAATTTAGCATTATGAGCAACCATTGGAGCGTCCCCAGCCCAATCCAAAAATTCTTTTGTAACAGTACCTTCATCATCTGCATCTTTAACCATTTCATCTGTTATAAATGTAAGTTCAGTTATTTTATCTGGAATGTGTCTTCCTGGATTGATAAATTTATCAAATCTATCTGTTATAACTCCATCTTTTATTTTAACTGCACCTATTTCAATCATTTGATCTCCATTAGCTGCGTTAAATCCAGTTGTTTCTGTATCGTATACTACAAATTCTGTTCCTTCAAGTGGTAAGTCAGTTCCTTTTACAACTATCTTAACTGTATCATCAACAAGAGTAAGTTCGGTTCCAAAAAGTCCTTTAAATATTGGTGGATTTTCTACGTCTTTTTTTGCTTTTTCTATTTTTTTATTAAGTTCTATTTTTTCTTCTTCAGATAAATTATCATTAAGTTCACTTTTTAAGTTATCAAGTGTTTCTTTGACTTTCTTTCTAACACCTTTATTGTATCCTTTTATAATTTGATATGCGATAGGGAATGCCTGACAACCACTATGATCAGTAATTGCTACTCCTCTATAACCCATCTCAATAGTTCTACTTACAAGTTCACATGTATGAGCACCTAAATCTAATCTAGTAAGTCCATCCATCTGACTCATCATAGTATGAGCATGTAATTCTACCCTTTTAACTTCTGCATTATCTACTATTTTATTTTCAGTTTTTTCATATGTCTCTATATCATTAACACTAAATTCATAGTCGTTACTTCTTGTGTTATACTTTGTAGTACCTTTAAATTTATACCATTTATCTTTTTTGATATTAGAAAGTAAATAATCAAATTCCTCTTGTTTTTTAGTAAAAATATTGGCAATGATACTATCAGTATAATCAGTTAATTTAAGAGTTATTATAAACCAACCACTTTGAGTACTTTTTGAGTCAACACCAAATACTTTTGCTATAAGTACAACCCTGTCTTCAGCTGCAATTAGATTCTTTATTTGTGATGCATCTCCAGCAATAGGACTACCTTTAATAGTAGTTCTTGTTTTCTTACTCTTAACTTCATCATGTACTTCTATTAATGATTCTTTAAATTTTTCTCTTTCTTTTTCATTAATAGTTGCTTTAATATTTATATCATCAAAGCCCATATCACTTAAAAATACTTCTATTTTATCAGTAAGTTCTTCTATTTTATTCTTTTCAGCACTATTTAACACTTCAATATTAACACTATTTCCATCAAAGGCAATTTTATCTTTTTTTATACATTCAAGCATAGGACATGATTTAACTAATATATCAAAGTAGTATAAAAAGTATTCTTGAAAGTATTTATTATTTTCTTTAATGATGAATTTATATCTTATTTTATCAACACCATCAAGTGAAGTACCTTTTTCATATAATTCATGAAACATATCTATTGGAAATAAGAAATCATTAATGATAACTATAGTCATTTTATTAGTTTTCTTATTTAGAAGCACTTCTTTTAATTCAGCATTTTCTAAATATTTAGTGAAATTTTCATTTAATTTAATTGTATTTGCTAATTTTAATAGTCTTATATCTTTCATTTCACTTCACCTATTTCATTATACATATTTAAAAAAATTATATCAAGAATGTTGACATAATTTTTATTTTTCTACACCTTTTAAATATAATTTTTTAGAAAATCCTCCTCTTTTGATTTTCTTTTTTTCTTTTGTGTCTAATATATCTTCTAGTGTTTTGTTATGTAGTTCTGCAATTGATTCCATTACTTCTAACATATCAGCAAGTTCTTCAATAATGCTTTCTTCATTTGCTTCAACTACTTCATGATATTCTTCATTTAGTTTTTTGATTAGTTCTTCGTTGTATTCTACATCATCTAATATTCTTGTGATAGGCTTTTCACCATTACTTTCTATTATTTCTGGTATTTTATCTCTTACGAGTTTATTATATTTTGACATGCTATCCCTCCTTAAACTCATTCTTATGTTCATCAAAGAACTCTTTATATATTTTTACATTAGAAAGTTCTGTCCATTTCTTAGTTTCAACTGGTATGCTGTCTAAATCGTAAATAATCGCATCCTTCATTGATAAAAAGAATGGTGAATGTGTTGATATTATAAATTGACAATTATAAAATCTTACTGAATCTTCTATATATTTTTTAAGTTTTAATTGATTTTCAGCACTTAAACTATTCTCTGGCTCATCTAATATATAAATACTATCTTCTTCTATTTCTTTTTCCCAAAACATTAATGCTGATTCGCCATTTGATGACTCAACTATATTATTATTAACAAGTCTATCTCTTATATATTTAGACATAGTCTTTCTTTTAGAATCTAATGTATCTCTTATACTCTCAAAGTCATCAAAATACATTGTATCACTATTACTATATTTATTTTCTAAAAAATCATGTGCTAATTTTTCTTTTCTACGATTTATATGAGTATTAATACTTCTTATATCAAGTAAATAATCAAATACATCATCACTAGTTATTGTTTTTATTGTAATTGGTGTTTCAAAACTCATTTCATATGATGTATGTTTTACATATATATTAAAGTATGATCCTTTATCTATTTTTGTTTTTCTATTAGAGTTTATCTTTTCAGATATGATATTTAATATTGTACTTTTGCCACTACCATTGCCACCATAAAAGCATGTAATAGAACCAAATTTTATATCTTTTAATCTTTTACTACTGAATATTCCAATAGGATAATAATTATTATATATATTTCTTATATCACTACCAAGTACATAATTGTTTTCTTCTTTATCATCAAGTAAAGTAAAACTTTTTAAATATATCATACCATTCACCAATATTATTGTATTATACCAAACATTAGTTTGTCAATACAAATATTATTTTTTCTTGTACTCAGTTATATCTTCATATTTAAACATTTGATTAAATGCTTTCTTAATGAATTTTTGACTCTTGTATACATCAATCATTTCTAGTTTTTTATTATATGTATATTCATCTAATAATCCGTTATTATCAGTTTTATTTTTGATTTTCTTTTTAGAGTAGTATTTGCCAAAATATTTTAGTTTGCCTACAGGATTATTATCGTAAATACTAGTAACTATTTTATTTGTCATTTTATGATGAATGTGTCCATACTCTCCCTGTTTATTATGAGTAACTATATCATTCCATTCTTTTTTATGCATAATATAGTCTAATTCTTTTTTAATTCTCTTCTTTTCCTTTTTCCATTCACTTCTTTTACCATGAACTTTATCAGGCATTTTTAAGAATACTACTTTATCATCACTTATTTTAAGAGCACTTTCTATTTCTTTATCTCTTACTCTTTTATTACCACATGTTATACACACTACTAAATATTTGTCTTTTATCAAGTAAGATGATCCCCAAAGTGTTTCATCATCAGGATGTGCTACTATCATTAAATTATCTACTTTATCCCAATCTTTAAAATTAATATAACTATGAGGAAAAAAATATTTTTGAATTATAAAAATAAAAATTATATCTATTATAATTATTGGTAATAATACTATTCTCTTATTCATACATATCTCCTCAAGATTAGATTATATCATTAAATTGTTTTATAGTAAATTGTTTAAGTGAAAGATTATAGCTTAATGATTATTTTTGCGGTCCCAAATTGGGATCGCAAATTACATTATGTATCTCATTAATCAAAGTAATATTTCTATTCTGCTAACTAAATCATTAATAAATATTTTCTCATTCATTTTATACATATAACTATATTTTTTACCTAAATCTTTAAGTGACATGCCACTTACATAAACTGTTTTTCTGTCAAGAATAATATATCTATCATGAAATAAATCATTATTTATAAATGTAACATTTGAATATTGTTTACTATATTTGTTTATTAAAATATTATCTAAGTTTTTTGATATAACATATATCTTTTTATTTATATTTTTTAATATATCAAACAATTCCTTATTTGCATAATTATCAACTATAATTATTTCTTCATATGCTTCATTAAGTATATCTAATAATAATGAATATGAATCATATATACATCCTTCATATATTATTGAATTTTGTTTAGCTGACAATTTATTAAATGATTCTTCAAGTTTTAAAATTCGCTCTTCATGATTTAAAATTAAAGAGTCTTTATTATTATATGTTAAATATTTTCTCATATATACAAATGCATCTATTATTTTCATACTTACTATGTCAGCAACACTTGTACGTAATATTGTAGCGAGCATAGCAACTCCCTGTTCTGTGAAAGCATAAGGCAAGTATTTGCTATATTTACCTTGTCCTTCTATTTCTAAAATAACAAATTGTGATTTTAAATTAAAATATTCTTCTTTAGATAATTTAAACATATATCTTTCTGGAAATTTATTAAGGTTTCTTTTAACTGCTTGATTAATTGATTTTGTACCATTTTTGCACTCATAAAGTCTAGCTAAATCATAATCTAGCATCACTTGTTTACCCCTTATTTCATAAATCATATTTTCTATTTTTTCTGTTTCAGTTATCTCATCCATGTTGATATTCTCCTTGTGATTATTATCATTTTGCGGTCAAAATTTTTGACCGCAAAATTATTTCTTATAGCTTTAGACTAAAAAACGGAATACATCTATTAGATATATTCCGCATCATGCATACCTTTTCTTGCCTAAAAAGTATACTTTATCGTCCAAATTGTCACATTAACATGGCAAGTAATTAATGTAAGATATATTATACAATTAATATATACCAAATTCAATAATTTTTTATTTTAAATATTATTTTTTGTAACTCAAATTTAATAGTGTAATTTTTAACAAAAAATCTCTATGATATTTCATAGAGATTTGACGACTTATGGCTTCAAAAGTTTCATAAAAGTACCAATTGGTATAAAATTTATCACAAATTATGATAATCGTCAATAGTTTGAGCAAAGCTTAAGTTTTTATATGACTTTTTAGTATTCTAAATTTATGAATTATAGTTATTATCGTGAATGCGTTATTTCTAAGGTCCCAATTTGGGACCTTAGAATATTGCTTTAAACCCATAAATTATAGTTATTATCGTGAATGCGTTATTTCTAAGGTCCCAAATTGGGACCTTAGAATATAATTTTAAACTTATAATAAATTAGTTATTGTTTTGAATATTTTGTTTCTAAGGTCACGATTTGTGACCGCAAAATTTCTAATGCTTCAATAATAAATTTGGTTACATTTTAACTATTTTTATTTTTTATTATTTCTTTGTACATAGAATACACATCATGAATAACTGTATCCCAGTTAACATATAAATCTCTATATGCATTTTCTGATACTTCTTTATAAAGCCTTTTATTATCTAATATTTCTATTATTTTATTAGCATAATCTTGTACACTATATTTAGATAAATAACCATTAACATTATCAGTGACAGTAGCACTAGTAGCAGTGCCTTCTAAAAATACAGTTGGAGTTTTTTGACTAGCTGCTTCTATTTGAACGATAGAAGAACAATCATATACTGATGGGAAAAGCATTAAGTCTGCTCTATTATAATAATATGAAAGAATAATTCTATCAGTTACTTTACCACACATAATAACATCATTATCCATATCAAGTTCATGAATCTTTTCTTTTAGTTTATCTTCATCTTGACCAGAACCTACAAATAACATTTTAAATCTTAATCTAGGTTTCATTTCTTTTAATACTTTTAGAGAATCAACAATAAAGAATATATTTTTTAATGTATTAATTCTACCTACAAATAGGAAAACAATATCGCTTTCTTTTATATTATATAATTTATTTATATATTTATGGGCATATCTTGTATCTTTAACAAGTTCCATTTCAGTAGCATTATTAAGTACTTTAGGTAAACATTTATAATGATAATCTTCATAATATATACGTGCTACTTCACTATTAACAGCAAAACATTCATCACACTTATTAAATACTTTTATTACACTATGAGTTAGTATATTAGCAATCCATTCATTTTTAACTGCTTTCATAAAGTCTTGTTTATATTGACTGTGCATAGTCGCAACACATGGAATATTATGTTTTTTAGCATACCTCACACCTTCTTTACCTAATGTAAATGGTGAGTTAATATGTACTATATCTAGTTTATAACTATCAAGTATTTTCTTAAACTTTTTATCAAGTTTAGGTATTGGTAAATTATAATCCCAAAAATATGTTTTTAATGAATAACATCTTACTACTTTATAAGGTAATGCTGAATCATCAAAATCACTTCCTATATAACTAGGTGTGAAAACTATAACATTAGCGTATTTAATAAGCCTTCTAGCATAGTTATCTACTACCATGATAACTCCATCAGTCATAGGGAAAAATGTATCAATAAATATTCCTATTGTAATTTTATCTTTCATATATCACTCCTAGATTTATTATAACAAAAAAGATAGATTATTTTCTATCTCTTTCTTTCATTGTTGGGAATAATATTACATCTCTTATACTTGCTGATTCAGTAAAGAACATAACAAGTCTATCAATACCATATCCAATACCACCAGCAGGAGGCATACCATATTCAAGTGCTTCAATGAAGTCCATATCTATATCATTTGCTTCATCATTACCAAGTTCTCTTTCTTTAAGTTGACTTTCAAATCTTTCTAATTGATCAATTGGATCATTAAGTTCAGTATATGCATTAGCAAATTCTTTTCCACCTATGAATAATTCAAATCTATCTACGAATCTAGGATCTTCTGGATTCTTTTTAGTAAGTGGGCTTATTTCAACTGGATGACCATATAAGAATGTTGGTTGAATTAATGTTTCTTCTACATATTTTTCAAAGAATAAATTTATGATATGACCAACATTATGTTGATGCTCTTCTACTTCAATATCATGTTCTTTAGCAAGTTTAAGTGCTTCTTCTACTGACATTTCTTTCTTAAAATCAATACCAGTTACTTCTTTAATAGAATCAACCATGCTTATTCTTTTCCATGTTCCTTCAAGATTAATTTCATTACCATTCCAGTTAAATGTATATTTATTAAATATTTTTTCAGCTATTGTTTTAAACATGCTTTCAGTCATTTCCATCATACCTTCAAGGTTAGAATATGCAAGATATGCTTCCATTAATGTAAATTCTGGATTATGCATAGGATCCATTCCTTCATTTCTAAATGTTCTTCCTATTTCATAAACTGCTTCCATACCACCAACTAAAAGTCTTTTTAATGGAAGTTCAAGTGCTATTCTTAAATACATATCCATGTCTTGAGTATTATGATGTGTAATAAATGGTCTAGCACTAGCACCAGTTAATAATGTATTTAAAATAGGAGTTTCTACTTCAGTAAAGCCACGACTATCCATAAAATTTTGAATACATCTAATAATTTTAGGTCTTGTGAAGGCAACTTTTTTAGAGTCATCATTCATAATTAAATCAACATATCTACGTCTATATCTTTCTTCAATATCAGTAAGACCATGGAATTTCTCTGGTAGTGGTTTTAATGCTTTAACAAGAGGTGTATATTTTAAACATTTAATAGTAAGTTCACCTGTTTTAGTTTTCATAATTTTACCATAAACGCCAACTATATCGCCAATATCAGCACTCTTAAATAAATTATAAGATTCTTCTCCAATATCATTTATAGAAATATATATTTGAATTGGACCAGTTTTATCTTTAATACTAAAGAATGAGGCTTTACCCATCTTTCTAATAAACATAATTCTACCAGCAACAGTAGCTGTATCAGTCATACTCTCGAATTCTTCATGTTCAACATCTTTGTACTTTTCCTTTAAATCAGCAGCAAAACTATCTCTATCAAATCTACTACCAAATGGATCCATACCAAGACTTCTTATTTTTTCCATCTTTTCTCTACGAACAAGTTCTTGTTCTGTAAATTGTCTTTCCATTTTTTCACTTCCTTTATAGTTTAATATCTTGGTCCATAGAATTTACATAATTCATAAATCTATCAAGAAATGCAAATTCAAGGCCATTATCTTTTTCTTTTTCTTCTTTGTATATTTCTTTTAATATGGATAAAGCTGAGTCATCATCATTTGTAGTAACTTTAGATATTTTTTCTTTATCTACTCCTACTCCACTTTTAGTATGCATATTAAATGATTCTACTTTATCACTACTTGTTATATATCCTAAATACATTCTATTAGTAAATTCTTCTTTTTCATGTAATTTAGCTTCGTCTATATCTAATTCATCATAATCATCATGAGGAATATCAAGTTTTAATACTATATTAGATTTCATATATTCCATCATCCATGTTATAGCATAGTTAACATTATCTTCTGTATAGTATAGTCCATTAGTAAAATCTTCTCTAAACTTTCTTTTAAGATTCATTCTTTCTTCCTTAGTAATGTCTTTATATTTAAGAACTGAATTATATAAACTAATTCTATATATGAACCAGTTAATCCATACATCACATATTCTAAGAAAACCAATGTTTCCTTTTGAAAAGAATACTTTAGATGTTTTTTCTATACCGTTTGCATTATCACCAATAGAAGGTATAAGTCCATTTAAACTTATACTTTCATAATTATCTCTACTCGTAAAATGATAGAATGCGTTTTCACCATCAAATTCGTTTAAATCAATTGTGTTCATTAGTCACGAACCTTGATATGAGTTTCTCTAAGTTGTTTTTCAAATACTTCATTTGGACATCCCATTAACGCGTCAGCTCCATTAGCAGCCATTGGGAATGCTACCATTTCTCTTATGTTTTCTTCATCTTTTAAAAGCATAAGAATTCTATCAAGACCAGGAGCCATACCAGCGTGAGGTGGCGCACCAAATTGAAATGCTTGATATAATGATGGGAATTTACTTTCAACAACACTTTCATCATAACCAGCAATTTCAAATGCTTTTTTAAGTATTACTGGACTATAATTTCTTTCACCACCACTTGCCATTTCAAGGCCATTACATACAAAGTCATATTGACAAGCAACTATATCACCAGGATTTTTATTAAGTAAAGCATCAAGACCACCGTTTGGCATACTAAATGGATTGTGTGTAAAATCCCATTTATTATCTTCTTCATTCCATTCATAGAATGGGAAGTCAACAATGATACAGAATTCAAATCTACTCTTATCTACAAGATTTAATTCATTACCAAGTTTAAGTCTTAATGAACCACAAAGTTTATCAAACTTTTCACCTTTGTTACCACAAATAATTACTACAGTATTTCCTTTTTCAAGTTTTAATGTTTTAACAAGTTCTTCTTTTTCACTATCACTAAACAATTTAGCCATTGAACCAGTTATTTCATCATTATATTTAATGAATCCAAGTGAGCTAGCACCTAAATTCTTATATTCTTCTTCTAGTTTTTTATAGAAACTGTTAGATTTATCATTTTCAGGTAATACCATACATTTTACTTCTTTATCTTTAAATACAACACTTTCGCTCTTTGAAAGTAATTCAGTAATATTAACAATTTCAAATGGTATTCTTAAATCTGGTTTATCACTACCATATTTTTCCATTGCTTCTTTAAATGGTATTCTTCTAAATGGTACTGGAGAAACTTCTTTATTGCCAAATTTCTTAAATGTATCATAGAATACTCTTTGTCCTACAAGGAATACATCTTCTTGTGTAGCAAATGACATTTCAAAATCCAATTGATAAAATTCCCCATATAATCTATCGCTTCTTGGATCTTCATCTCTAAAGCAAGGTGCGATTTGGAAATATCTATCAAATCCACTACACATTAATAATTGTTTAAATATTTGAGGTGCTTGTGGAAGCGCATAGAATTTACCTTTGAACTTTCTACTTGGTACGATAAAGTCTCTTGCTCCTTCTGGACTTGATGCTGTTAAGATTGGTGTTTGTATTTCAGTAAATTTCATATCTTTCATTGTGTGTCTTATGAAATCAATTACGTCTGTTCTAAATCTAATACCATCATGAACACTCTTATTTCTTAAATCTAAATAACGATATTTAAGTCTTGTTTCTTCACTAGATGATTTACTATTTTTAACTTCAAATGGAAGTGTTTTATATACATCTCCTAGTACTTCTAACTCCTTAATTTCAATTTCAATTTCACCGGTTTTCATGTTTTTATTAACCATATCTGGTGTTCTTGAAACTACCTTTCCAAGAACAGTAACAGTGCTTTCACGATTAAGACGGCTATATTCAGTATTTTCACTAATTAGTTGTACTATACCTTTTTCATCTCTTAATGCTATAAATACTAGACTTCCTAAATTTCTTACATTTTCAATCCATCCAGCAACTCTTACTTCCTTATTTTCATATTCTTTTGTTACTTCACCACAATATATATTTCTATATTTGTTAGCCATAATAATTCCTCCTTTATAAACAAAAAAGAATCTAATCTGTAAGAGCGATTTTGTTCGCTGTACCATCTTACTTCATAGATTCATTATTTCTACCTTTTAGTCTTTATAGCAGACATGCTTATTTGCTCTGGAAATTGTCACGTACTTTTTATTCATTATTCACCTATTATTAGTTTCCACCAAACACTAACTCTCTATTAAGGAAGATAAATAACTACTACTTTCCTTCATTGCTTATGAGTAGATTATAGTTTATTTGATACCATTTTGTCAATAGTTTTTTTACTGCTTTCACTTGATTGATTTACTTATTCCATAAATTACTCCATTCATATTTTCTATTTACAAAGTAATTATATCAAAGTGAACATAAAATATAATTTATTAAATTTTAATTAAATAGTTATCTAATCATTTAATATTCCATTTACATATCTATTATTATTATTTCTATTCATCTTTTTAGAATTAAGCATAATAAAAAGCAAGAATTAACTCTTACTTATAATATCTCATTTCATGTCTAAGAACATATTCTACTTCACTCGAACTATCTAATTTAGCAAGTGTATCAACATCATAAATTGGTACATTATATCCATTTTCACTTAGTGCATAATTCATAGTATCTAAGTCACACATTATTCTTTCTATTTTCTTTGAAAAACTTTCTCCGTTATCACGTACTAAATGTATAGGATAAGTAAGACCTATCATATGTTCAAGTGAAACTTTATCACGAACTTGTACTTCATCAGGCATATCACTATACCTTTGTTTACCTTTAAGCAAACCTAGTTTTTTCATTTTAGCATAATCTTTTGCAGTTCTAAGTGTTGGTGCTTCTATTATAGTTGGTTCTATAGCATCGAATTTATCTTTAGGAAACATAATTGATAATGAATATCTTATATATGTGCAAAATGCATTAAAATCGTCGTTAACTCCATTAAAAATATCTCTTTTAGAATAATCACAAAGTGATACATAATCAACACCATTAAATCCTTCATTAGACATTGCTTTTTGTAATCTTGAAGATAAAAGAGCATGGCATTTAAGTATCTTGCATAATAAGATATATGTATCATATGTATCAATATAAACACCATTATTAGTAGCATTTATTGCATGTAAATAAATATTATCATCCATACTCTTTTTATCCCCCCTGACTTTCAAATAATTATTTCTTTAATTTATTTATATATCTATTAACTCTTACTGACCATTTTGGATCACTTGCATATTTTGGTCCAATTTGTTCAGTTGTTGTAAGTCCTTTTTTATAATATGAATTTAACTTATTAATTGCAAATTTAATTCCTTCTTCAATAGAATTAAATTTTCTATAACTTCCTCCATTACAACCTGGTTTACCTTTGTTACCACCTACATTATTACATACTCTTGTAAGGTAACTGCAAGTCCATTGACATCCAGTTTCTTGAAGCATAACACCAGTCGCAAGATAAGGATCCATTCCAACCTCTATAGAATATTTAGCTATAAATTCACCTTTACCTTTTAATGTAGAATTTAAGTATCTATTTAATTTACGAGCAATTTCATCTACTGTTTCTCCATTAAAAGTATTTATCTTTTCATATTCTTCCTTTTCAACCTCAAAGTGTTTAACACTTAAATTAATATGACTATCTAAATAATCATGATTAATCGTTATTTCTTTATTACTTTCAAATATATTTGCAAATAAACTTAAAGTAATAAATAATTTACTTAATATCATATAATTTTTAATCACTCCTCATTTTTAAGCAAGCGAGATATATTATATCATATTTAAAAAGTAATTTCAAATGTAGCGAATTTGCCATAATAAAAGAAGTATTTCTACTTCTTTTAAATATTAATCAACATATGGATTACAAAATTCTATTCTTCTTTTACAAGTATCATTATTGCATTCTTTATAATCATCACAATTAAATTTTTCACTTTTACTTATAGATATATTTTTTGTATTATAATTTACATTATATTGAATTTCTAAATATTGATTTGGTAATAGTCCTGTATATTTGTATCCATTACATGTTCCATTATTTGATGGAGAACATAACTTTTCAGTAAAGTTCTTTTCTTTTAAATCAATTGCATAATCTACTGCTGGTATTCCACATTGGCAATTTAAGGTAACAAATACATAATCATTATACTTTTCTAATCTATATAATGCATTGTTATCGCCTGTATAAGCTGAAAAAAGTTCCCCATTTATATCAAAATATATATAACCTTTACTATAATATATTTCTAATAATGAATTATTTATTTTAACTTTATATGTAACTGATTCTGCTTTTTCAATATCACTTTCTATTTCTTTAATACCATTATTTGTAAGTTCAATATTAATAATTTCTTTATTATTATCATTTTCATCGTTATCATTATTTCCTGGTATTACTTCGTTAGGTGTATTTGGTGTCTTATTATCATCCTTTTCACTTTTATGGTTATAAATTATATAGCCTATCAGACTAATTGAAATAATACTCAAACAAATAACTAAAGCAACATAAATTTTTTCTCTTTTCACATTCTTTCCTCCTAAAAATATTTTATCAAATGAAAAGAAGTAATTTCTACTTCTTTATTATATTTTAAATTTATTTTACGTTAAATATACTTAATATATCTTTACCAGCATAACTAGTTGGAAGTTTGCCATCCCATTTATTGATAAATTCTTTTGCGATTAAGTTATCAGTAAGACTTTGTTTTAATAAATCATTTGCTTTTTTAGTTGCTTCTGCTTCAACAAGTTTACTTTCAGCATCAAGTTTTGCTTTTTCTAATTTTTGTTCTGCTACTTGTTTATCTTCAATTGCTTTACTATATTCTTCACTAAAACTTAAATTAGTTATGTTGAAATTATCAATTGTTATACCATATTTTTCTACTTTCTTTTGTAGATCATCTAAACAATTATTTGATACTTCTGCTCTTTCAGTAATTACTTCTGCTGCTGTATATTTAGCAATAGTAGCTTTTATACTTTCTTTAATAGCTGGTTCTAAGATAGTTGCTTCATAATTATTACCAACTGTTCTATAAAGATATGTTGCTTTATCACTATTGATTCTATAGTTTACTGCTAAAGTTGTTTGTATTGTTTGTAAATCTTTACTAGAACTTTCTGTATCAATTTCTAATTTTTGTACCTTTATATTTACTGTAACTATATCTTCAATATAAGGTATTTTTAAATTTAATCCTTCGTTTAATTGAGTATTAACTATCTTACCGAATCTTACTTTAAGTCCTACTTCACCACTCTTAATTGTTTGAAAACTACTAAATATAGTTATAATTAAGAAAAGACCAAGTACTCCATAAATAACTAATTTCTTTGTGTTTTGTTTATTCATATGATACCTCCCATTTTTCATTTTGAATTCACGTTTTAACATATATCCTCCAGATTGGTTTTATATTATACTATATTTTAATGATTTAGTATAGTCTTATTTATGATATTAAGTTCATTATCTAGTTCATATATATAAGGTACAGCGGTAGGTATTTCAACATTCATGATATCTTCATCACTTATATTTTCTATATATTTAATAATACTTCTTATACTATTACCATGAGCTACTATAAGAACGTTTTCTCCTTTTAATAAATGATTTTTAATTTCATTATTATAATATGGAAGTACTCTTTCTAATGTATCTTTTAAACATTCTGTAAGTGGTAACTCATCTTTACTTAAATCTTTATATAATGGATCATTACCTGGGTACCTTGGATCATCTATAGTTAACATAGGTGGTCTTACATCATAACTACGTCTCCATATATGAACTTGTTCTTCTCCATATTTCTTTCTAGTTTCGTCTTTATTAAGACCTTGTAACGCTCCATAATGTCTTTCATTTAATCTATAACTATAATATACTGGTACATTTACATTCATTTCTTTAAGTACTAAATCTAATGTTCTTTTTGCTCTTAAAAGTACACTACTAAAAGCTACATCAAATGTAATATTATTATTTTTCATTATTTTACCAGCATTAATAGCTTCTTCTACACCCTTACTAGATAAATCTACATCAGTCCATCCAGTAAATCTATTTTCTTTATTCCAAATGCTCTCCCCATGTCTTAATAATATTAATTTCATATATTACATATTCTCCTTAATTATATTTTTCATTCATTTCTCTTTCTAATTTATCTTTTTTCTCAACCAAACTATCATATTTTTTCATAGCACTACTAGTTCCAAAATAACAAAATTTATCTTCTATACATAACTTATAATTGTGTAAATTTCCTTTTTTATCAGCAATACTATCTTCAAGATCATTAATTTGATTTTTATAGTCATTATATTTCTTACTAAAACCATTTTTTCTAAATTCAGCATTTTGTTTTAATTCTAAATCATCTATTTTATCTTTAGTAGGCTTTACCTCTTCTTTTAATTTATTGTATTCATCCTTAATAGTATTAAATTCTTGATCTATTTGACTTTGTAAATTATCTATTTCAGTTTGATATTCTTCTTTTGTTTGATATGTTTCTTTTTGATTATTATTAGATTCTTTGATAATTGTAAATATTATTGAACCAAATGCACCTATGAATATAACTACAGCAAACACACTAACTATTATTTCAAGAACAGATGGTGAAAATTTTTTCTTTAATTTCTTTATTGCTTCTTTTTTATCTTTTTCACTAAATGTACTCATATATTTATCATAATTAGTTTTAAATTTAGATAATTCTTTTTCTTCTGCTAAACTTTCATATTTATTAAAATATTCTTCATATTCAGGATTATATTCTTTTTTAGTAAAATCTTCTGTTGCACTTCTAAGTAATCCAAGCCATACTTCTTTATTATCAGCATATCTCATAGATAATCTTTTGTATCCATAATATGCTTTTTGATAATCTTTAAATTTTAGATTTGCTTCAGCATTATTAAATTCTTGTTCTTCAGTTATTTGTCCTGCATGTAATATTTTTACTTTCTTTACTTCATCATCAATAAGAATTTTATTACCGCAAAACTCGCAAGTTAATTCCTTTTTACTTTTATCAACTTTCATTACTGCCTTACATTTAGGACATGTTATGTCAATTAATTTCATATTTTTACCACTTTGTTAACACATTAACAGTACCACTTATTACTTCTATATCAATAAAAGTATTACCATTACTGTTAACATTCTCCCTTTCTTCATTAATACTTATTATACCAGATATTCTAGTAGTTTTAAATCTATAATCATCACCTTTTAAATTTAAATTAACTGTTCCACTTTTAAGTTCTATATGATTATTACCTGTAAGTAAACTATTTATATTAATTATGCCACTCTTAATATTGGTATCAATATTATTAATATTACTATTTTCTATATCAATTGTTCCACTAGTATTATCCATATCAAAATTACTACTTACATTTAAATTGTTTATTTTAATACTAGCACTCATATTATCAATTTCAAATTCTTTAGTATTTAAGTTATCAATTTCTATAAGACCACTCTTAATATCAATATCTACATCATTAAATATAGTATTACTTGGTATATAAAGATATACAATCTTTCTCATTTTATCAACTATATATTTATTCTCTTCTATTTCAAGTTTACCATTTTCATTCTTAATACTAATGCAATCACAATCAGTTTTAACCCTAAATTCATCACTATTTTGAATATTTATAGTTATACTTTTAGTATCAATATCAAGTTCACTAATATTATCAAATTTCATATCTATCATATTATTTGCATTATCCTTCTTAAATAATGAAGTTATTACTCCTATAAACACTATTATTATAATAGTAATTGGTATTATTAAATATTTATTCATGATTACTCCTTACATATCTACTTTTATCAAACATTTGCCATGGCAAATATCTTTTCCCTTCAGTGTGGCCACTTATTGAGAATTCATTCATATTATAGTTTTTTAGTTCATCTTCCATCTTTTCTAATTTCTTTATTACATTTTTTATTACATCCATCCATATAAAGTCAGGTATCTCATTATATTTTTCTGGTATATATTTTTCTACATCTTCATTATGTATAACACTCTTTAAAAAATTAATTCTATCATTTCTAGTATTTTTATATTCTTCATCTTTTATTAAATAAGTATTATATTTTTTAAAATTACCAATACTAACATTTCTTATTTCATACCATGGAATACAATATCTTTCATGAGTACAAATTCCTTTAGATACTTCTCTACCATCAAACCCTTTACCTACTGCTTCAATAATAATCTCATTACCTAAACTTACACTTACTGCTATACCTGCATATCTATTATATCTTTGACTAGGCTCATGATTTAAATTAAATAATACTAATACACCATCTTTATCTATTTCTTTTATTTTCTTAAATATTTCTTCAACATTATCTTTTATACCTTTAGTCTCAACACTTTTCATTGAGGGCTTAGTAATTAATGTATCATTTCTAGTGCATAATAATTTACTTGTTACATCATAATTATCTAAATAATCTTTATAATCCTTAACAATAGTTAAATCAACAATTGGACTGAGTTCAGGAAAATAATCAATTAAATTTATCATATCCTTACATCTATGATAATTTCTCATTTTATCTTTGTCTTTTTCTATTACTAACATAATCTACCTCAAAACAAATAAGTATATTGCAAAGTAATGACATATTGATGCTGCTATACAAAAGAAATGAAATACTGAATGTATATATTTCTTTTTAGATCCAAGAGCATATAATATTGTTCCAATTGAATAAATAAGTCCTCCTGCAATAATTAGTATTACACCATATTTTCCAATATTGCTAATAAGTTTCTTTATTAAAAATAATGCACTCCATCCATTTATTAAGTGACACGCTACTTCTATTTTTTGATTTTTATCTACGTTAATAGCACTAAAAGTAATACCAATAACTGTAATAAATGCACTTATTCCAAAGTATATCCATCCAAGGTATCCTCCTATTCCAACTAAAGCAATAGGTATGATTGTACCAAATACAAGTAAAAATACATTACAGTGATCAAGAACTCTCATTACTTTTTTGCCTGTTATTCTGGGACTTAATGAATGATATATACAAGATATAGTATATAAGAGTATCATTGTCGTTCCATATAATGTAACAGTTGTTATTTCTAGTCCTCCATGTGCTTTAATGATAAGCATTACAAGTCCCCAGACACTAAGTAATGCAAATATTCCATGCGATATAGCATTAACAAGTTCTTCTCCTAAAGTATATGAAGGTACAATTATTCTCTCTTTCTTTTCCATATATTCACCACATATATTTTATCAAAAAAATAAAAGAAATAGAACCTTATCTTCTATTTCTAAATATTCTTTGTAATATATTTGTTTTTTTACGTTCTCCAAGTACTACTTCATCAAATGATTCAGCAACATGTACATTTCCATAATCATGTAGTATACCTGATAATTCCTCTGCTGTCATACCTCTAAATGTTGATTCACTTTCATAAGTTTTTGATGGGTCGTAACATATCAAACTACTTAGCCCACATGATGCTAAAACTATTCCATCACTACTTATCATTACTCTAACATCATCATCATAACAATATACTATTGGTCCTTTATTTTTCATCTAATTTACCTTCTTTTCTAACGTTATACCTTTTTCGGATTTAAAATTTCTTAATTTTCTACATAGTTCTATTTCTTCATGAACTATTTTAGCTGATACAGGATCTTGATACATACTTTCTAAATCTTGTAAACTATAATCATACATACTTACTTTATCGCTAGGTATTACAAAATTTCCACCTTGTGGTATTATTCCAATTATTTGCCATTCGAGTTTACTTATCATATCATCATATTCTTCATCGCTTCCCCAAATACTTTCAAGTAATTCTTTTTTTACTTTATCATCTATATCAGGGTTTTCAAGTATAAATTTCTTAAACATAAATAAATCAGCATACATATCTGGTTCACGAAACATATCTATTATTTGTTTTTCAAACATTTCTTTAAGACCTTGATCCATAACAACTGCATCACTGCTAAGAGCTACTGCTAAAAACTTAATATAATCAGTTTTATAATCAAATCTATTCAATCCCATTTTATTCATCCTCTTCACCTCAGGAACCATAGTATACAACATTTATATGAAAATTTCAAGGAAAATTGAACAAAGTTGCAAACAAAAAAATATTATTCTTTATACAAATAACATTCTTTATCATGAGAATAAATGATGCCTATCGCTTGTAAATATGAATATATTATAGTTGTACCTACAAATTTCATACCTCTTTTTATTAAATCTTTTGATATATTATCTGATATATCATTATGAGTTTTATCTATTTCATATATAATTTTATCATTTGTGAATCTTTTTAAATAATTATAAAAACTTCCATATTCATTTTGTATACTCTTAAATATTTTTGCATTATTGATACTAGCATTAATTTTTAATTTATTTTTTATAATATTCTTATCATTTAGAAGCTCATCTATTTTATTTTGATCATAATTACAAATTTTATCAATATCAAAATTATCATAACAATTCCTAAAGCTATCTCTTTTATTTAAAACACATTCCCATGAAAGACCTGCTTGAAATGATTCAAGAATTAACATTTCAAATAAATATTTATCATTTTTATTTAATTTACACCATTCATTATCATGATATTCTACATATTTTGGATTATTTAAATTACACCACTTACATCTTTTCATAATCTATTTCCTTTTGTATTTATATTTACTTATGTCTATACCTTCTAATTCTAATAACTTTATCTTATTATTAATACCGCCACCATAACCTGTTAAATTATTATTAGAACCTATTACTCTATGACATGGCATTATTAAACATATTTGATTTACATGAAGAGCATTTCCTACTGCTCTTGAACACATTTTCTTAATACCTTTCTTTTTTGCTATTTCACTTGCTATATCCCCATAAGTAATAATTTTTCCATATGGTACTTTTATATTAATATCATATACCATCTCTCTAAAAGATGTTAAATTTGTATGTTTTATCTTTGGTATAAAATCAGGCATTTTGCCACTAAAATATATATCTAACCATTTAATAGTTTCATCAAATACATCTAATTTCTTATAGTTAAAATCAGTTTTATCATTATCAAAAATAAGTCCAGTTAAGTACTCTCCATCACTATATAAAACTATATCATCAAAACCTACTGGCGTTTTATATTTTAAACTATATGTCATTTGTTTTCCTTAATTATATTGATAATCTCATTACCATGTGTTTTTATCTTTATAGGTGTTAAGATACTCTTAAGTTCACTTATATCTTTTGGCTTTAATTCTACTAATTTCTCAAGTTCTTCATTAGTAAATACATAATATGCTGGAATATTCATAGAGGCTGATCTTTCTTTTCTAAAATTAATTAATTTGTTTTTAAGATTATCATTATCAATTGTTTTTTCTTTTATAAATTTATTCTTATAATAATCATAGTAATCTATATCATTTGATACATTATAACTTAATAGTGAACTTGCCCATGATTCCATTTCTTTCTTACCCAGCCATAAGTTTCTATCACTATATTTAATATCTTCTTCTATTTTTCTTATTAATGCATCACTTCTAATAACTTTATTTTTTATATCTTTAGGTGCATATCTAGTGTTTAAGATTGTTTCATTATTCGCTGTTACTACTAAAACTCTATAATTATCATTAAAATTTTTATTTCCATAGTACTTTTTAAATGCTTTTAAAAGCACATTTCCATCTATATTACTTTCCCATATCTTTCTAAAAACATCTCTTTGAGCTTCTACTTGTCTAATTGGTGAGTACATTCCCTTTTTGATCTTTTTACTATTAATTACAAATTCACGTATAAAGTCTCCTCTTTCATTTATAGTAATATTTCCAACTAAGTTTTTGCATTCAATAAAATAAGCACATACTTTTGTAATAATAATGTAATCTACTTGAGCCTTTAAATCAGCATTTTGAAGATTTACATCATGTAAAACATACATACCAATATTAGATTTACTAAGTTGATATTTTATTTCTTTTTCACCAGCAATACCTTTATTAATTAAATATAGTTCTTCTACTATATCTTCCCTATTTGAATATTCTTTCAACAGCTTATTTAATGCATCTCTTTGCTTTTCAAGAGTAGAATCTTCTTTTAAAAATATTGTATCTTTAAATGTATCAAATAATAACATAGTCACTCTCCTTAAGAAAATTATATCACAATAAAATGACACTTCATAGTGTCATTAAATCATTAATCCATCTATCTATATCACTTTCGAACACTTCTAAATTAGTCTTAATTTGTTCATTATCGTAGATATTTGATTCTTTCATTCAAGCGTAGCTATCCATTAAAGCATCATAAGTTTCTATAATTCTTTTTCATGTCCCTCTGACACAAATAAAGTCATTATATCACGGCAAAGTCGATTAACACCATCTTCTAGACTAATTTTATCATCAATAATATCATTTAAAACAGCATTTTTTATATAATGTATACTTATTTCTACTGAACCATTTGCATTTATAGCTGTACACACTGATTGAACTATTTTATTCAATGTATTCTCAATTTTCATATAATCTTCTTTTACGCCACATACTTTCTCAATATATTCATCTATTGTTTTAGGATTGCTTTCATTATTATATCTTTTTAGAAATCTATCAGGAATATCGTGATAAATTTTTTGTCTATAATTTCCTAATATAAAGTCAATGCAAGATAATATGCTTTTGTATGCTAAATACAATTCATTTTTATCCGAAATCAATGGTAAAGAATTTACAAGTTCATTAATTTTATTAACACACTTTTCTTCAGCACTTCCAGGTTCATAAACTTTTTTACTAACATATATTTGTAATTCTTCTTTTAAAGTATTATAGTATGATGAATCACAATTAATTGGTTTACCTTTTAAAGTATCATAAGCAGTATTTACCGCTTTCATCATTTCATCACTTCCACCCATATCTGGATGATATTTTTTGGAAAGTTCTAAATATTTTTTTCTTAAATTTTCCTCAGTAAATTCACCTGTAAAACCAAATAATTTTAATGCTTCACTATAATTCATAATAACCCCTCTTAAAAAAACTCATTGATTATACAACGAGTCTCAATTTCACTTTTTTTGCAACCCCCATTGCTTAATCAGTTATTTGATTATAGCACATAAAAGATTAAACGTCAAACTTACATAAATTATTTTTGAATTTTAAAATTAATGTCAACGATTAATTTTGCAATTAAGTCAAATTAAAATATCTATATTTTTTGTAAATTAAAGCCTTTTTTCTATAATTCTTTTATATCATTAATCCATTTATCTATATCACTTTTTGATGTAACAAGTTCATTACTATAACTTTCAAAGACAATATTCATTTCACTCTCTACTTTAGAGTTTTGACATAACTTTTTTATTTCGATAAATGTTTTACCAAGCCATCCTGCATTTGTCGCATAAGGAATTATTGTTTTACTAGATAAATCATTTTCTTTTAAGAATGTTCTTATTACTGGTGTTTCTCTATACCACCATACAGGAGTTCCAAGTATTATTGTATCATAATCATTTAAGTTAACATTTATATCTTGATATTCTCTTAAATGATTACTTCCTTCAAGATTTTGCTCTTCATCTACTACTTTTTGATAATCAGTACTATAAGGTTCTACTGGCTTAAGTTCTAAAATATCACAATTTAGTTTGTTTTTAATCATGTTTGCTATTTTTCTAGTATTGCCAGTATATGAAAAATAAACTATTAATTTTTTGTTCATATTATTATTTTCTTTCAGTTTAATTTAAAAAATTCATAACTAAATCAATTATTACTTCTTTTTCTTTTGGATTAGATTCTGCTATTAATATAGTTAGTGCTGTTAAAGTATTATTATCAATAACTTGCTTATCTTCTTTATATAAAATGTTATAATAGTTTAAAAAATATATAAATAAAGTTGCTGCTATTCTTTTATTTCCATCGATAAAGACATGATTTTTAACAATCATATATAAGAAATTAGATGCTTTTTCCTCAATACTTTTGTATACATCATTTCCATCAAATGTTTGATATATATTTCCAATTATTGCCTGTAATCCTTTGTCTCTTTCAATAGCAAAAATATCACTTTCTTCATTAAATCTTAATTTATTAATCACATCTAAACAGTCTTCATATTTAATTTGTTCTTTACTATTACTTCCTTTAGGTTTTGATAATGTCTTATGATCATAATCATCTAAAAGATCAAGAGCTTTTGAATAGTTACCTATTACTTTTAATATTTCCCTTGCATCACCATTATTTAATTTTCCATCTATTCTATTAGCAATATCGATTAGTTTAACTGTTTTTTCTAGATATTCTAATCTCTTTTGATTAACCGCATATCCTTTAATCATATAATCTTTTAATATTTGACTTGCCCATTTTCTAAAAATAATACCATTTTGTGATTTAACACGATAACCGACACTAATTATTACATCTAAATTATAATAATATGTTGGCTTTCCATTAAATTCGGAATTTCCGAATTTAGTCATAGTTTGTTCTTTAAGGCATTCTTCTTCTTTATAAATATTTTTTATGTGTTCATTGATAGTTGACTTTGCTTTTCCAAATAACTTTGCCATTTGGTCTTGACTCAACCATACTGTTTCATCCTTCATATTAACTTCAAGTTTTACATTTTGATTTTCAAATAAAATTATTTCGTTTTTCATATAACTTTCCCCCTTTGATTTTTATACATTTATTTTAACATATAAACAGAATTTTTACTATTATCTTTACACTTTTTTACTACTTACTATAAATTGTTATATTCTTCATCATTTACTGGTTCGCGCCATTCATTTGATGTATTTTCTAAATAATATTTAAGTGTATTATCAGTAATATCACTAGACATACTGTAATAATACATCTTGTTTTTAAATCAGTTATAACTTGTATTTTAATTATTTAATCAATTTTTAATTCTTTATCAATAGTTAATTTACCTATGTTTATAAATTCCATCATAACTTGATTAATTCCAATTTCACTTTTCCACCAAGAACTTTTACTAATATTTCTATTATCAACTATTCCATAAAAATCACATTTATCTATTGGAAAATTATATTTTCTAGCATTCATAAACCATCTTCTAGCAACAAAATCTTTTGCAATTCTTAAAATTCTATTAAATTTACTTATATCAACAAGTTTATTTATATTTTTTAATATTTCAGGATTACTAATGTACTTATCACTAATTATGATTTTATTTAACAATCCTTTTTCTTTTAATAAGTTTACTAATATACTAGCACTTCTTACATTATTATTTCCATGACCTTCACATATAATAAATAAAGTGTTTTCATCTATTATATTCCTTTTAAACATTATTTGCATGTCGTTAGCAAGACTTTCTTCAGCCCAATCAGCATTTATAATTAACAAATCATAATGAGATAATTCGTCAATAGTTTTTCCTATAAAAATAAAATCAGTAATATCTTTTATTGTACTATTTATGTTTATCACCCCAAGCTTAATATTTTAATAATTAGTTATTTAATTATTAATCATTCTATACATTCTTTTATTCTATAATTATCCATTCTTGAAGATATTTAATTTTAGTATGGCAAAATTCACATTCACCTTTTTTCGCATCAATAGAAGCACCACAATTATGACATTTAATTATATTAGCTCCATCTTTTAAATCTAACACATCATTACTTATTTTTTTAAATGTATATTTTTCCTCTAAATACTTTGACGTTATTTTACCGTTATCAAAGTATACAATTCTTACATAAGCATCTATATCAATATATAAATCATTATTCTTTTTATAACTTTTAAAATCATCAAAATCAATAACATCATAATCAATAATATTAGATTTAGAATAATATTTATTTCTTACTTCATAGTTATAATTATTAAAAAAGTTTTTCTTATTTATTTTTGTACTTTTCCAAAAGTCAATTTGTTTTTGATTTTGTTTATCTTTATATCTTTTAATAGGCCCTAATATTATATAAGCATCTATTATATAAAAGAAATAATAAAGTATTAATGATAATATAAATCCATATATAAATATTTTAGATATATCATAAGAATTAAATGTTCTTGATGTATTAATTATATATAAATATGTAAGAAATAAACTTATTATAATATCTATTATCCCTGTAAAGATTCTATATTTTGTATTTCTAAGTACTCTATCATAATGATACTTACTGCCTAGTTCTTTATCTGTATAGTCTATATTATAATATGTTTTACAATATGGACAACCATCTAAGAAGTCATGTAGTTTACCACTCATACCACAGTTAGGACATTTATAATCTTTATTTTCCATTTCTTTTGATATAAATGTATATGTAATTCTTGAATCAAATTTATTTTCTGTGTGAACTAATTTATCATTTAGATAATATTCTTTTTTACATCTTATACCATCTAAGATATCATCATTATAACTGTTATCTGTATTACGTTCTAGTATTTTATTACCAGTTATATATTTTGTTTTAATATTTATATGTAATTTTCTTAATTTATTATATTGTGTATCTTCTGATATTAATGACATATTATCACCTACCTATTATTGTTATTATTGTTGTTATTGTTATTATTATTATTGTTATTTGATGATCCACCACTATAACTTCCACTATATCCACTACTACTCCACGTTGTAGGTTCATAATGTGGTATAAGGCTAAATTTTTTATTATCCATTACAAGTCCATCAATACTTTTATTTATAAGATTTACTTTCATAGTTTCAGTTTCTTTTACATTCTTTTTCACAAGTGAAAGCTCTGTTAGACCACCTCTTACTTGTCCATCTTTATTTTCTTCTAAAAAAGTATATATTTTATTTAAATCATCCATACTAAGTTCATAATATTTAGTTAAGTCAATACATCTTTTTTGTCTTATTAATTCTTCATATGTTTCTGGTTCTTTATTCATTCTATAACTCCTTATCTATATAATAAAATTCAATATTTTGAAATGGTAAATTTATAGCATTTATATGATAATATGCATTATTCTTTTGCTTTAAATAATGATAATCTCTTAAAGATGATGTAGTAAAGAATATATTATTTGGATCACTCATTGAGTATTCTTTACTATATTCTTTTATTAAAGATGATATATCATATTTATAATATCCTTTTTTAGATGAAACAATATTATCTAAAACGCCTTTATATATTTGATGTGTTGCGATATGTCTTTGTTTAGTTCTATTTTCATCTCCATATGTGATTAAATCACCAGATAATAACATTATATATAATGAGTTATTTTCAGGATAATCACATACTTCATTTATTAAATTCTTTTTCATATATATTTCTATTTTAGATGTTTTAGTGATATAAACTATATCTCTAGTTTTCTTTATAATTTGAGACTCTAATTTAAATTCTATTCCATCTACTGATAATATAAATGAATCATCATCATAAATATATTTTAAGTTTTTATCATTATTAATTATACTCACTAAATCTTGATTGTTATTACTTATCCTATTTGGTATATATTTAGTAAGATCTATATTTCTCATATTAGATAGATATCTATAAACTGTTTCATCATTATATATATCTTTTGAATAATTTCTATCTTTATACATTTTTTGTTGTAATAAACATGTATAACTTTTATTAGTATTATAGTTATTCTTCACAAATGGGCAACCTGTTTTACATAAATATAAATATCCACATTTAGCACATTCATCATTAAATGATAGTTTATTATGGTTATTAAATATTTTTAATTCAGCATTAGTTAGTATTTCTTCTATAGTGTTTTTATATATATTTCCATAGTAATAATCTTTATTTTTTTGACCTCTTACACATGAATAGATATCACCATTCTTTTCAAGTAAGAAGAACTTTTTACCACAGTTATCACAATTAGAACAATATTCAGGACCAAATTCATCAAACCATGGACCATTTACTCCATAATCCAAATCTGTACCATCAAATTCTTTATGCATTCTTTCATAGAACGATACTTGTTCTTCTTCAGTTATATGATGAAGTATACCATTTGAATTATAATCAAACCCTATCATAAAATTAAAGTCATTCATATCTAAACAAGTATTTTTGTGTAAAAATTTAATATCATTAATTATTTCATCTATTTTTTCATAATGTTCTTTAAATATTGTAGAAGAAATTTTCTTTTTATTTGGAATATCTTTTAATAGTTCTATATTACTAAGTATTTTATCTAGTGTTTTATTATTTCCTTTAGTAACTCTATATTCATCATGAAGTGATAGTGGTAAATCTAAACTACCAGAAATAGACACATTAAATTCTTTTATTGTATCTATATGTTTATCTAATCCATATAGATTAGTTTTTATATGTGGCTTTCCTACTTTGAATCCTGCGTTTGTTATAATATTTTTATTTTCTTCATAGTAATCACTTATGTATTTTATTAAATCATGGAATTCTTTTTTAGAAAGTGTTGTTACTTCTCCTCCATGAAGTGAAATATTAAATGGAATAACATTATTTTTTTTGAATTTATTAATCGCATATTTTAATGTTTCAATGGAATCAATATTACTATATTCATCTTTTGTATTATCTTCAAGATAACAATATTTGCATGCCATATTACATGCCATAGTTGGAACATATAATAGATGTATAAATTTTGTATTATTCATGTTTATCACTCTTTCTATCTATAACATTGTATGCTTGTAGGGCTTTCTTTAAATGCTCTTTCATTAACATAAGCCCTGCATGGATATATTATATTTTGAAGGCTTGGGCATTGTCTAAAAGCACTTGATCCTATTTCAGTAAGTTTACTATTTTTTGATATTGTAACGCTTGATAATGAAGTATTATGATAAAATGCATGTCCTCCTATTCTAGTAACTTTATCAGGAATTACAATACTAGTAAGAGATGTACATTCTTCAAAAGTATTTCCTTTTATTTCAATAAGATTTTCTGATAGTTTTATATGTCTAAGAGAACTTGCATTATAAAATGCTTCTCCACCTAATTCAGTTAATGTATCAGGAAGTATTATTTCAGTAATGCTAGTACAATTATAAAAAGCACCACCACCCAGGTACTCTAAACTTGATGGAATATTTACTGTTGTTAGTTTTCTATCATTTTTAAAAGCTTGACCCCTTATTTCTTTAATAGTATTTGGAAGGCTAACACTTTCTAAGAATGGCATATTAGAAAATGTATTACCTCTTAATTCAACAATCTTTTTATTTTTATATGTTTCAGGTATAGTTGCAGTTTTATAATTAGTAAGTCCAAAAGTATAAAATCTAACTGCATAACCACCAGTTGTTTCTTCATACAATATTCTAGGTTCATAGAATATTACAAGAGGAATAATAACAGCTATTAATATAAATACTATATTTTTCTTTTTGCTAGTATCTTCAATTAATGAAACTTTAGTATTCATAATTATATTAGATATTTTTTCACCTGGTCTTGATTTAACCTCTTTCTTTAAATAATTCATCAAATTATATTTTTTAGTTAATTTTGATAATATAAATAATATTACTATACCTATAATATATGTTATAAGTGGAAAGTGAAAGAATATAAGAGATATATAAACAAATATTAATACTGAAAATATAATATTGAAGACATTTTTTCTTTTCATTAATTCTTGTGGTATAAGTGTGGTATCAAGATTAAGTTCTGCTTTTTTAAGTTCTCTATATATAAATGCTTCTAATAGTTTATCATCATCTTTTGCTTGAAAGATTATATCAAATTTAGATGGATCTACTACTTCTACAACTTCTTCACTAACTACAGCATTATTACCACTAAATGCTTCACCACAATTAGTACAAAATTTGTCATTAACATTCATTACATTGCCACATTTAGCACATTTGATGATAACTTCTGTTTTTGTTTTATTAGCCATTTGTGATGTTACTGTTATATTAGGCACAGATTGTACTTTTTTATAAGGATCTTTTTTCTTTATTATACTACATACAGGTACAATAAATATTCCAAAAATAGCTATTACTAACATATCAGTTTTATATATATTAGTAGAGATAAATAGATCAAATATAATCAATATTAGTGCTCTAATACCAAATAATTTCCAAAAAAGCTTTTCACTTTCTGTTTCTGAAAATAATTTTGATAATGGCTTTAAAACAAAAAGAGTAGCAAATATTGTAGTAAATGCTTCATAAAATACTGCTTCATAAAGAGAAATTGTATTATTAGTACTCGCTAAAACAATATTTGGTATTATCAATAAACTTATTAACATTAAATAATTTTTAAATTTTTTCATACTGCACCTCTAATATTCTAAATACTAAAATAATTATAACATAGGTATATTAAAAAAACTAACTATATGTTAGTTTAATTGTTAATTTTTTATTTAATTTCTTTTTTAGGTATGAATTCTTTTCTATTTGAACGTTCTCTTAATTTACGCATAGTTTTACAAAATTCTATTTCATCATATATTCTATCTGCAGTTTCTTTATCTTTATAAAATTCTAATAACATTTGATATGTACATTCATAAATATCAAATGTTTCAAATAAGAATTCTGAATCTTTAAAGTTTACAGGATCATTTATAATAGCACTTTCCCATTCTATTAAGCATGTTTTGAAATCTTCTTCATCATACCAAAAGTCATAAACTAGTTTTTCTTTTTCAAGATTTGACCAATTAGGATTCCTAAGAATCCAAAATCTAATATCAAATTCTCCTGTTCCATGTGCTTGTGTTGTAGACAAAAGTGATGCTAAATAATTAATACGCATATAATATGTTTCTAGTCCAATTGGAATATTAGTATCAGGAATATTAATAGTCATTTTATCATTTATTCCTTTATTTTTTAAAGCTTTATTATATTCATCTCTATTATTTTGGTAACGAACTGTACCTATCTTGTTCATTGCTTCATCTACTGCGAATGCTTTTTGTTCTTCAGTTAATTTTAAATTTTGATTCCATAAAGTCATAAGTAAGAATGAGTTTCCACCATTAGATGCTCCATCCATAACAATTCTTGCAATATCTCTATTACTATATATACTTCTTACTAAATCTTCATATACTTCTTTATCTACTTGTTCATAATCAAATAATATTGAATAGCATATAGTAGGAGCAACTACAGTGTCGTTTTCGTCAAATTTATCTCTAGTGATAGTTATTGCTTCCTTTAATATTTCTTTATCATTACTTATTTTAGACCATATTTTATCATAGTTTTTAAGTCTTGGAATAGTATATATGCATCCATATAATTCATTTTCTAATACATCAATTTTCTTCATAACATACCTCACTTTAGTTATTTATTATAACACACATCTATTTAAAAACAAGTTGCACTAATTACAACCTGTTATTTTATTTTGAATAATTAACTTCACAAGAACCATTATGTTCACTAAAATAATCTTCAATATGAGCAATAATTTGATTAATGTCTTCATATTTTTCAACATCTATATGATTAGGTATAAAAGCATCTCCTCCAGCATTGATAACTTGATAGTTTTTATTATATTCAACTTCATATAAATATTCTTCACTATTAAGTTTACAAGAAACACTAGCTTTTCCAACTATAACCCTATCATTATTAAATCTTTTAAAATTAAACATTATAAGTAATGTAAGCATTAAAACAATAAATAATATAAGTAATATACCTGATACCTTTAATATCTTAATAATTATACCAGCTAGTCTTTCTGTATTACTTACTTTTTCTATTAATATACTATTTACATCATTATTAACAAGTTCATCAAGACTTATATTAAATATCATAGATAGTTTCTTTGCTTGATTAATATCTGGCGTTGTTTCTTCAAGTTCCCATTTAGATATTGTTTGTCTTGTTACACCTACTTTCTCTGCTAAATCTTCTTGTGAAAGATTATTCTTTTTTCTTAAAGTCATTATTTTATTTCCTAAATTCATACTTTCTCCTTTCAAAAAGATAATAGCATTTTAAGTAAGTATATTCTACCAATATTCTATGGAAATTACGCAACTAATTTTAACATTTATATAATACAATAAAATTTCTTTGTGGTGCCAAAAAGAGGAATCGAACCCCCAACCTACTGATTACGATTCAGTTGCTCTACCAATTGAGCTATTTTGGCATGGTTGCCCTGATAGGATTCGAACCTATGCATGCTGGAGTCAGAGTCCAGAGCCTTACCACTTGGCCACAGGGCAATATTAACAACAATAAAATTATATCAAAAGAAAAACTCTTTTTAAAGAGTAAATAACACTTTTGGTGGAGATGAGGAGTAGCGAACTCCTGTCCAAGATTCATTCCAATAGAACATCTACAAGTTTAGTTGGTTTTTATTCTCGAATAATAATGTAGATTGCCAACTTCTCTTACTATTCAAAGTTTACTAATCATTCGTTATAAATCATAAACAAATTTATAATATAGTTCACTTTATGACTCCCCTCTTAAAACTCGTGAACAAAAGTTAAAAGTGGAAGCTCCTTTTTACCTAATTTAGGCAAAAGCTGGAGAAAAATTAAAATCGTTTCCGATTATTTTATTTTTACGTTTAAAGTACGCCTACTACTTGCATTCTACCCAAACATAATCCTGTCGAATCAATGCATCCCCATGTGTACATAATTATAACACAAAATCTTTGCATTGACAAATAAAATAATATTTCATAAAATAATACTTATGAAATATAGTGCATTAAAAATTATTGAACTTGTATTTGTAAATCTAATAACTACTACAAGATTATTAGGTGCTTTTGCATTACCATTTATATATGTATACCATGGCCCTAGTGTATGTGCTTTAATTACAATAATACTTTTTTTAACAGACGCAATTGATGGTTTTTTAGCAAGAAGACTTAAAATATCAACATTTTTAGGTTCAATGTTAGATGCATTTAGCGACAAATTATTAAATGGTATATCATTTATAATACTTGGTATAGAATATAATATCATGTTTGCTCCACTAATACTTGAACTTTCAATATTATATACTAACTACTCTACTTATAGATTTGGTGGTAATGTTCAATCAAGCATCATTGGTAAAATTAAAACAGTAATACTTGATATATTTGTAATATTAAGTTTTGCACTTTTAAGCTTAAATGCATTTAATACAAATAATAATATAATAAAATATCTTATTGAAAATAAAAATATATACATCAATATTTTTGGATGCATAATCACTATCGTATGCATAGTCGCATTACTTGATTATATGAAAAAGAATAAAAAAACAAGAATTAATCCTGAATTTACGCATGTTAAATTTCAAAATAGAAAAAGAAAAACATTCAAAGAGTTAATAAATAATTTAATAGATACAAAATATTATGTTAAACATAAAAATGAAGCAATAATGAAACAATTCTATAAATAACTTTTATAATAAATAATAATATGATAAAATATAATGGTAAGGATGTGAACTATGAAGAAAAAAAGCAGTATAATGCTTATAATAATTATGGCTATAATTGGAGCTTATTTAATATATAATCACTTTAGTAAAAATGAAAATATAAATAATAATAAAAATTTTAATGAAGAATATAGTTTAGTAAGCAAAGAAAATGTATATAAATATGGTAATATTGATGAAGTATTAGATACGTTTAATAAAAGTGGTATAATATTTATGGGTTTTAAAGAAAATACTTGGTCTAACTACTATGCTAAATACTTAAATGAAGTTGCTAAAGATAATGATATAAAAGAAATAATATATTATGATATTAAAAAAGATAGACAAAGTAACAATATTAAATATAAAAAACTAGTAAATTTACTTGAGAAATATTTAATGATGAATGACGAAGGAAACTTATATATATCAGTACCATATTTAGTTATCATTAAAGATGGTAAAATAATGTATACTGATAATGAAACTTCAATTATAAATGGTAAAACTACTCCATCATTATATTGGAATCAAAATAATATAGATAATTTCAAAGATAAAATAAATAATTATATAGTAGAATTTAAAGGAGGAAAATAATGGGAAATTACTGGCAATACGTTGTTATAATTCTTGTATGTTTAATTGTATCACTTATAGTTATCAAAATGAAAAGAAAAGATTTTCATATTGAAATTAATAAGTTAATACAATACCTAGGCGGTAAAGATAATATAATAGATGCTGAAATAAATCTATCAAGACTTAAAGTAAGACTTAAAGATACAAGTATTGTAAACAAAGAAGGAATACAAAAATTAGGAGCTAAAGGTATAGTTGAAATTGATAATGAACTTAAAATTATATTAGGTCCTAATTCAAAACAAATAAAAAAATATATGACTGATTTAAAATAAGAAATTCAATTTTCTTATTTTTTTTGACATAATTCGACAAAATTTGACAAATTGATTGTGTTAAGATATAGATGGTGAATAAAATGAATCATATAGAAATAAATTATATCTTTAATAGTATAGTTATAATACCAATTATGATATATATAATATTCTTTCATATAAAAGATGAAATAAATAAATTACATAATAATGTTACATTAGAATTGACTATACTTCTTGTATATTTTTTATGTTTATATGTGTTTATTAGAGTATTTAAGATAGAATATATTTATTATATAACCTTACCTATCATATTATCATTCATATTTGATAAATATAAATTAAATATATTCTTATCAATAATAAATATTTTTATGACTTTGTATCTTCTTGATATAAATATATTTTACCTATTAAGTTATTATATAATTTTATTTACTTTATATTTCATTATTAAAAATAAGAAAGATTTTATAAGTACATATACAATATTAAATATAATATATATGTTCTTACTTGATAATTACAATATCATATTTTTAATAAGCATATATCTAATATATAACCTAATAATATTACTTAAAAAACGTATGAAATTATATTATACTCTTGAAGATATAGAAAATAATAAATTAATTAAGACAAGTATATTTAAAGTAACTCATGAAATAAAAAATCCTCTTGCAGTAATAAAAGGATATTTAAGTATATTTGATCCATATGATAGTGAGAAGTGTTTAAAATATAAAAATATATTAGAAATAGAAGTAGAAAACGCATTAAATGTTTTAAAAGACTTTTCTTCTATAAATCATTTAGATATTAAAAAGAATAATATTAATTATTATGATTTACTTATGGAAGCTAAAGAAACAATATTACCATTTTTTAATGATAAAAATATTAAATTAAATATTAGCTCTCCTAGAGAACTATTTGTTAATGCTGACTATAATAGAATGAAACAAGTACTTATAAATATACTTAAAAATTCTACTGAGGCATTAAGTGATAATGGAAAAATTGATATAAAAAGTTATATAGAAAATAATAAATTAATAACAATTATAAAAGATAATGGACATGGTATGGATAAAGAGACTATTGATAATTTATTTACTCCATTCTATTCAAAGAAATCATTTGGTACTGGTCTTGGTCTTTGTTTATCTAAAGAGATTATTGAATTACATAATGGTATGATTAAATATACTTCTAAGTTAAATTTATATACAGAAGTAAAAATAGTAATTCCAGTATATTAGAATTACTATTATTAACATTATTTCTTTTGTAAGATAAGCTCACTACTTTGTTTTTTACTTATTGATTTATGTAAAATGCTTGGATACATATGTGCTAATTTTGTAACAAGAGGACCTATTTCATGTCTTTCTCTATAAGTAACATTTTCAAGATTCTCATTTAATATATCATTAAATAATTTTTCTATGTCACATTCAAGTTGCTTTTCTACTGATTTACCGGTAATTCTTTTAACAAGTTTAGCAAGTACTTTTTGATAGTTCTTCCATGTCATTACAATCTCAAGTGGATCTTCAAGAGGATAACATCCATTTTCAGCAGGTATTAAATTTAATCCTCCACTTGGTCTTTTTGATGCATCATATTCGCATCCATTTTCAGTAAGAAGTGAGCATTTTGTTTTAAAACTTAATAAATCAACTGCATCTCTACCTGTATTTCTAGCTCTTAAATATAAGAATGGTGTTACATATTCACGTCCAAATTTATTCTTTTCAATTGATAGAAAAGCTACTATAGATGTTTTACCTTCCATTAATATATTATATAATGCATCATATCTTAAATCATCAAAGTCTTTAGCACTATAATCACAGCCGGATTTTATACAACAAAATCCACCACATTTTTTACATAATTCTTTATTTTCTTTTTCCATAATATTCCCCACAAAGTAGGCATATTATACTACAAAATAAACTTTAAATCAATGATAACTATTTCAATCATTAAATAAACTTAAATTAATAATAAGGATAATATTGATATTGATAAGGATTACTATAATATACTGGTCTTGGTCTATACGGGTTAAAAGCACCTACTGCTACACCACCAGTTAAAGCGCCAAGTAAGAATGGAGCAGCAAATCCAAATCTATCTTTTGAATATTTTACATTACTATACATAATTCACCTCTAGTATATCTTATGAAAAAAACACAGTTACTTCTGTGCTTTTAAACGATATAAATTAAATGAAGGTTTATTATTAAATCTATAATGATATTTTCTAGTACCAAGTCCACTTGAAATATAAATATTAGTAATACCTTTTTCATAATGTTCACTATAATACTTATAAGATAAATCATCTAAAAATAATGCTCCATAATATGGTACATCTATACTACCATTTAAAGAGTGTCCCCCAAGTATTAAATCAACTTCATAAGTACTATCATCTATATACTTAATAGTTTTACCATCATGAACTAAACATATTATATATTTTCTATCTTCTTCTTTATAAAACTTAAATGATTCGTCTAAATTAACTTCTTCTTTATCACTACTTGGAAGTCCTACTATATATATAGGCTCATTAGTTTTATAATATATTTCTTCATAACTATTACTAAGTAATTTAAAATCACTTTTTGTAATTACATATTCATACTCACTATAATTATAATCATTTTCACCATATATTGCATATTTACCAATACTTGCGTTTAATGAACTTAAATATTCAATAATCTTTTCTTTATCACTATTACTTATTTTTTTACTATAAATAAGGTCTCCTGTATATACTATAATATCAGGTTTTAACTTATTTATATTACTTACTAATTCTTTAAAATCGTTTAAATCAAAAGTAGAATTATAAAGTATATCACTAAAATGTACTATTTTAATACCATCAAAATTTTCACTTAAAATTTCACTATTAATTCTATATTCTTTTACGACTAATCCTTTAACACCAACATATTTAGCATAGAAATATAGAGAACATATAATAACTATAATTAACATTAAAAACTTTATAAAGAAATGACTCTTCTTTTCTACTTTTTCTTCCTTTTCTTGTTCTTCTTTTTTACCCTTTTCCATTAAATAGCAACTCCTAAACTAGATATAAGTAAAAGTAATATTCCAGTAGCGGCATTATGTAATCCATGAAAACTTATTGATGTAAATGTTGTTTTGGTATCATTATCCATAAGACTAAATACAAATCCAAGTGTACCATAAGGAAGTAAAAATAATAAGTCAACTAATCTAATAGCATCTCCAGTGAGTAAGTGAGCACCTCCAAATAAAATTCCAGAAATGATCGCTCTTACCCATTTATTTTTAATAAGAGGTTGTATACTTTTTCTAAATATTAATTCTTCTGTTATAGGTGCAAGTATTGAAATATTAATAAGCATGAACACTGGACTTGCAAGAAGTAATTCACGTACGCTACTTTCATTAGCTGAAGTTCCACCTGTAAATTGTGTTATGATTAAAGAAGATATAATCATGCCACCTATTCCCATTACATAATATTTAAATCCTGTTTTAAGTGAAGATGATAAATTCTTTTTAAATGTCTTAAATTCAACTTTTAAATCTTTATAGAATAAGAATATCAAAAATGAAATCATAAGAGCACTATTTATAAGATTAAGTATAACGCCATTTTTAATAACATTCTTAAGTGTACTTGATACTATAAATGGAAATATCTCAAGACTTAAAAACGCACATAAACATATTAATAAATTTATATACCATTCTCTATCTTTACTTAATTTATTCATTTTATCACGTCCTTACTATTAAATTATATAACATATAAGATTTATTTTAAAGAAAAAGTTAACTATTTTACTAAGTTAACTTTAATATGTGTCTTTTTACCTTTACTGATTATTAAATCATTAATTTCTTCTTTTGTAAATATTCTTTCTGGGTTCAATTCTTTTTCATTATTAACACTTATTCCATTACCAATGATAAGTCTTCTTGCTTCACTTTTAGATGTAGTTATTTTAGTCATAACAAGTATATCCATAAGATTCATATTGTCCTTATATTCAATTGTTTCACTTGGCATTCCTTCACTACTATATCCTTTAGTAAATACTTCTTCGCTTGTTTTCTTTGCTTTTTCTGCTTCTTCTACTCCATGTAAATCTTTAACTACTTCATATGCAAGTGTTTTTTGTGCTTCTCTCTTTTCTGGTTCTGTTTTAACTTTTTCTTCTAAATCATCTATTTCTTCTTTATTTAAGAATGTAAATACTTTTAAGTATTCAATAACTTTAGAATCATCTGAATTAAGTAAGTATTGGTATATCAAGTATGGACTAGTTTTTTCTTTATCAAGCCATAAAGCATTACCTTCACTTTTACCAAACTTTTTACCTGTTTTATCAAGTATTAATGGCATTGTAAATCCATATGCTTCAACGCCTTCAATCTTTCTTATAAGTTCTATACCTGTTGTAATATTTCCCCATTGATCAGATCCAGCTGCTTGAAGTGTACAATTTTTATTTTTAAATAGATGTAGAAAATCAAATCCTTGAAGTAATGTATATGAAAACTCTGCATATGTAATACCACTTTCAAGTCTTCTACTTATTATATCTTTATTAAGCATATAGTTAACATTAATATACTTTCCAATATCTCTTAAGAAATCTAAGAATGTAACATTTTTAGTCCAATCATAATTATTTACTACTTCTGCTTTATTATCTAATAATCTTGTAACTTGTCTTTTTAATCCTTCTATATTTTTTTCTACTGTTTCTTTAGATATAATTTCTCTTTCAGCAGTAGGTCTAGGATCTCCAATTAATCCTGTAGCTCCACCTACTAAAAGTATAGGTTTATGTCCATGTAGCATTAATCTTTTTGCTGTTACAAGTGAACTATAGTGTCCTAAATGTAATGAATCAGCTGTAGGATCTGTTCCCCAGTAAAATGTTAAACTCTCATTATTTAGTTTTTCTTCTAAATCTGGACTACTTATATCTTTAACAAGTCCTCTCCATTTTAATTCTTCAAAAAATGTCATTATTTTCCCTCCTTATTGGTAGAACCAATTCCACCAGTTCTTTCATTTTCTATTTCTTCTTCATCATCAACAGTTAAATACTTCATAAATATTCCTTGAGCAATTCTGTCCCCTATATTAATTTTTACTTCTGTATCACCATGATTAATAAGTTTAACTTTAAAATGTCCTTCATTATCAACATTATTATAAAAATCACTATCAATAACACCAACACTATTAGCAAGTGTAATATTATATTTATATCCTAAAGAACTTCTTCCATATAAATATAAAACTTCATCACTATTCATACTTACTTTAAGTCCAGTAACAAATATATGAGCTTCTCCTGGTTTTAAAGTATATTCTTCTAAACTAGCTATATCGTATCCAGCACTATTTTTAGTACTTCTTTTTGGTAATAAATAACTTTCATATAGTTCTTTATCATCACTAATATCTTTCTTAAATTGTTCAAAACTAATCTTCTCAAATTTTCTCATTTTTACCTCCAAAATAAAAGATGGTATCAAAGGACGACTATTGCCGTGGTACCACCTTATTTTATAGTTAAACTATTTCTCTTATGACTATAAAGCATCACCATTAAATTCAAAAATCAGTAACTTCTTTATAAAAATTCATTAGTTTACACCAACCACTAACTCTCTATAGATTATTTCTATAAATACTAATAATTTCATCAACATTTAATAACAAAAGTATATATTATTTTTAATATATTGTCAATTACATTTTAAATTTTTATAGTTTGAATTTCATTGACAGATATAAATAATTTGCTATAATATAAGTGAACTACTTGAAATGCGAATGCATGTAGGGTAGTGTTTTTATTTTGGATATTTTACAATACCATAAGCACTATCTTTATTAGCGTTTAAGTTAATTTTGCCATTTACTTTTAGTGTTTTCATTACACTACCAATGAATTTTTATCTATACAATTTGCAATCCTATTAGGCAACTCTTTTTTTTCTACACAGCATTTTTGATACAAATGTGTGAAATATGATATAAAATCACAAACTTGTATAAAATGAGATTCAGTCGAATCTTTTTCTAAAATATCTTCAATTAAACTATGTATTGGTTGATTTTTTATTTGTTGAGAATATTTTGAATGAATTGGATTATATGCCCTAATCCTTCTTGCAGTTTTTCTCATTGGCGATAATCTTCCTTTGTCAGTTATAATTAAATAATTCCATTTTCCTGCACTATCATTTTCAATTCGTTGAATATTGTAGGTTAATGCATTTTCCAAAACTTTATAATCGTTTCTCTTAATTTTCCTTTTATCAATCATCACATTAATTATTGAAATATCTAATTTACTAATAGCCAATGTATATTCTTTTAATATTTCTTGTTTATCATTAATGGACCAATTATGCTTCCTATAAGGATCCTTATCACATAGAAAATGTTTTGTATGCATTTCTTCTTTAAGAAAAAAATTATATTTTTGTTTTAACTTTTTTCTTAATTCCAACATGATATCGTAATTCTTTTGCCAACTGTTTATTGACATATAAATACTCGTTAATAAAAATATGTCTGATGAATTTGTATTGTTACCGTCATCACCGGTTTCATCAAAGTAAGCTATATAATTTTCTTTCACAAATCCCCCTAAATTAATTTTTATTTTTCTTTCTACTTAGTTATTTTAACATATTTATACTAATCTTTGAAAGTATTTTGTACTAATTACAATGTTTTTACTGCTTAATTTATTTTACTAATTAATGTACTAAAACTGAAAAGCCAAAGAAAAAACTAACATTTCGTTAGTCTTAAGCTCTACTAAAATATTTACCATCTCTTGTTGTGATAACTACTTCTTCACCTTCACTAATAAATAATGGGGCTTTTAAAGTATATCCAGTTTCAATAGTAATATCTTTTTGTGCGCCACTTGTAGTATTTCCTTTAACTGCATCAGGAGCACTAATTACTTTATAAGAAACTTTTTCAGGTAAACTAATTCCAATAATTTCTCCTTCAATACTCATTGATTCAACATTAATTCCTTCTTTTAAGAATTTAGCATCATCACCAATAAGTTTTGCGTCAAGTTCAATTTGATCATAAGTATTATTATCCATAAATACATACTTATCACCAGCATTATATAAATATGAAAGTTGATTCTTACGTACATCAGCTTTTTCCATCTTAATACCAGCATTAAATGTAATTTCTTGAGTAGTACCAGCTCTTAAATTCTTAAGTTTAGTTTTAACAAAAGCACTACCCTTTCCTGGTTTAACATGTTGGAATTCAACTACTTGGTAGATAACTCCTTCATATTTAATAGTCATACCATTTTTAATATCATTAACATTAAACATATATTAAATACCTACGCTTTCTTTTCTTTGTGAGCAGTTGTTTTATTGCATCTAGAACAGAATTTCTTAATTTCCATTTTTCCTTCAGTATTCTTTTTATTCTTACTTGTTAAATAATTAATTTCTTTACATACAGTACATTGTAATGCAATACCTTCTCTATTTTCTTTCTTTGCCATTATAGGTTTCCTCCTTTTTTTACATAGAGATTATAACAAATAAAACAAATAATGACAAGAGATTTTATGTTTTTATTGAGAAAAATCATTAAACATGATAAAATACATACGAAAAAGCGGAGGAAATATGAATAAAAAGTGTGTTTTAGTAACAGGTTCTAGTATAGGACTTGGAGCATCAATAATAAGAAAATATGCTAGTATGGGATATAATACTATTATTACTTACAATAGTCATAAAGATGAAGCAATAAAATTACAAAAAGAAATAAAAGATAAATATAATACTGAATCTTTAGTAATAAAGTGTGATATATCAAAAGAAGAAGATATTGAAAATTTAAGACAAGAGATAATTAGTAAATTTAATAAATTAGATGTTTTAGTAAATAATGCTAGTATTGCAATAGATACAACATTTAGTGATAAAACAAAGGAAAACTATATGAAAATATTAGAAGTTAATTTAGTTGGAACATTTCTTGTATCTAAAATAATGTCTACTATAATGAGTGATAATAGTAGTATTATAAATATAAGTTCAACTAATGGAATAGATACTTATTATGAATATAGTATTGATTATGATAGTTCTAAAGCTGGAGTAATTAATTTAAGTCATAATCTAGCAAACTATTTAAGTCCTAAAATAAGAGTTAATACCATATGTCCTGGATGGATAAATACTCCTATGAATAAAGATATGGACATGGAATTTAGAAAGCAAGAAGAAGATAAAATATTACTTAAGAGATTTGCTGAACCAAATGAAATTGCTAATCTTATATATTTTATATCTAGTGAGGATGCAAGTTATATAAATGATTCAGTTATAAGAATAGATGGTGGTAAAAAATGTTAAAACTTAATCAAAAATATATAGAACTAGTTAATAATGAAGAAAAAGAATTAATAGATATTTTTAGTGAAATAGATAATAATACATTTAACAATAGTAAAAAAGTATTAGATGCTTTTCATAAGTATAATATAAGTGAAAGTGATTTAAATGGAACTACTGGATATGGTTATAATGATATTGGTAGAGATAAGATAGAAAGTATTTTTGCATATATTCTTGATACTGAAGATGCTCTTGTAAGAACACAAATAATATCTGGAAGTCATGCGATAAGTACCGCTTTATTTGCTATTTTAAGACCAAATGATACGCTTTTAACAATAACAGGTACTCCATATGATACATTACATGAAGTAATTGGTATTAAGCCTAATAATAGTTCACTTATGAGTTACAATATTAATTATAAAGAAATAGATTTAAAAGACAATGATTTTGATTATGATAAAATTAAAGAGAAAATAGAAAATAATAATATTAAAATGATACATATTCAAAGAAGTAGAGGCTACTCTCTTAGAGATTCATTAGATGTAAATAAAGTTAATAAAGTAATAGAATTCATTAAAAATATAAATAAAGATATAATAATATTTGTAGACAATTGCTATTGTGAATTTGTAGAAACAATAAATCCTAAAGCAGACTTAATTGCTGGAAGTTTAATAAAGAATTTAGGTGGCGGTATTGCTCGTAATGGTGGCTATATTGCTGGTAAAAAAGAACTTATAGAATTATGTGCTGAAAGATTAAATGTGGTAGGAGAAGGAAAAGAAGTAGGACCTAGTGGAAGTGCTAATCGTGAGTTCTTACAAGGACTATATTTGTCACCTTCAGTAGTATCTTCTGCTTTAAAGACAGCTATTCTAACAAGCAAAGTACTAGAAACTCTAGGGTTTAAAGTAAGCCCAAGATATAATGAACATAGAGTTGATATAGTAGAACTTATATATTTTAATAATAGAGAACAAATGATAAAATATGCTGAAGGTATTCAACACAGTGGAGCAATAGATGCAAATGTTAACCCTATCCCATCCCCTATGCCAGGTTACACTGATGAAATAATAATGGCTTCTTCTTCATTTATACAAGGAAGTTCAATAGAAATATCATGTGATGGACCATTAAGAGAACCATTCGTAATATATGAACAAGGAGCACTTACATATGAATATGGAAAAATATCACTTATTAATGCAATATCACATTTAAATGAATAAATAAATCTCTTACTAATAAACTATTAGTAGGAGGTTTTTATTTGAAAAAAGAACTACTTAAGAATTATATATCAAGACTAACTAAACAAGATATAATAAATTATTTAAGTAAAGAATGTATACCAGCATCAAATGAAGAAATAGATATGATATATAATGCTATTAAGAATGACTATGAGGAGATATTAGAAACTAATTTCATGAGTTATATTTCAAATTATAAATTAAATTTCAATCCAGATCTATATAGAACAATAATTGAAAAATATAATCAATATAAAAAGTTTATTGAATAAAATCAGTAAACTTTTTATTCCTAATACTCTCTATTTCCATTTTATATGGAGCATAAGCATCTTTATTATTTCTATTTATATATGGTGTTTCTAATATAAATGGTATACCTTCTAATCTATCATTATAAACAACATTAATTAAGTTATCAAATCCAATAGTACCATATCCAATATTAGCATGTCTATCTTTATGACTTCCAATAGGATTTAAACTATCATTTACATGAACACATTTTATTTTATTAATACCTATTTTACTATCAAATTCATCTAAAAATTCATTAAATTTAGATATATCAACACCAGAATCATTCATATGGCAAGTATCTATACATACGCCAACTCTATCTTTATCATTTATTTTATCAATGATACTTTTAAGTTCATCAATAGATGTACCTACTTCATTACCTTTACCAGCCATATATTCTAAAAGTATCATTACATCTGTAGTCTTTTCATATATTTTATTTATGCCTTCAGTAATATTAGAGATAGCTTCTTCTTTTGTACATGTAGTAGCACTACCAGGATGAAGAACTATTTTATCAAGCCCTAACTCTTTTACTCTATTTAATTCATTTATTAAGAATTCTATATAAAATTCATATTTTCTCTCATCACTTTTATTTGCTAAATTAACTATATATGGAGCATGAACAATAATGTTTTTAGGATTAATATTATTCTCTATCATTAATTTAAATGCTTCATATGTATATTCATCGTTTATATTACTTCTTATAGTACTTTGAGCACCACCTGTATATATCATAAATGTATTTGCATTATAACTAAGTGCTTCTTCTACACTACCTAGTAATTGTTTCTTGCTATTAAAACTTACATGACTACCTATTATTAAATTCATTTTACATCACCATTAACATTATAAAATATTTTTTTAAAATAAAAAAGCCCTAAGGCTTTTATTATTTACCAATTTCAGTAGCTGTAACTTTAGTAGCATCAAATGCAACTGTACCACCATTGCTATTGAAAGTATATTCGTATGTACCATCATTAGCATATAATGTATTTACTTGACCATCGCTAGCATTAAAAGTTAAAATAAAACTTTTTAAATTTCCAGCTTCTTTATCAATTTTACAATATTGTTCTGCACTAGCTCCAGAAGCACTTGTACAAGGTACAGTATTTATTGCTTTTGTTTCATCAGTTTCGCCTTTTGGTAATGACTTGTCAACAGCATATTTTGTGTACTTACCAAAAGTAGCTAGATATTGTTGTTGTGTAATCTTAACCATTTCTTTTGTTTCAGTAGTAAATGTATCTTTTTTAGCTTGATTGAACATTCCTAGTACATTTGGAAGTGCAATAATAACTAAGATAGCTAAGATAGCAATAACTGCTAATAACTCTACTAATGTAAAACCTTGTCTTTTCATAATAAATATCACAATCCTTTCTACTATTATCTTTACAATATTTATTATAAATTATAAAAATATATAAGTCAATAAATTTTTAAAATAGTTTTGTCAAAAAAAAGCCCTAAGGCTTTTATTATTTACCAATTTCAGTAGCTGTAACTTTAGTAGCATCAAATGCAACTGTACCACCATTGCTATTGAAAGTATATTCGTATGTACCATCATTAGCATATAATGTATTTACTTGACCATCGCTAGCATTAAAAGTAACTATAAAACTTTTAAATATTATTTCTTTTTCATGATGTATTCTGCAATATTGTTTAATATTTCCGCTAACATCAGTTGTTACATCGATACCATTAGCTGATGTACATTCTTTAGTAGTTACAGGATTTGAATTTTTATCCCTTGATCCATCTAAAGCATAATAATTCCATTTACCAAAATCACTTAAATATTGATGTTGAACATTTCTTATCATTCTTTTTGTTTCAACAATAAATCTATCATTACTAATTTTAGTAGTAGTATTGGTATTATCAACTTTACTATCATTACTAAACTTTTTAATTAACTTTGGAACAACTAAAATAGCAAAAATTATTAGTACTCCAAATATAATAACACTTGATTTTTTCATAATTAACATCTCATTTCTATCTATAATCTTTCAATATAATTTTAATTTAGCTAAATTTATAAGTCAATAATATTATAGATATTCTATAAATTATTCATTAGAAATATTAATTATCTTAGTTACTAAATCAACTGTGTCAACAAAATTATCTACTTTATCTATAGTTCTAAGTTTATATTTCTTTTTCATTTCTTTAATAAATTTATCATAAGAAGATGGGTCTCTATTAAGTTCTGTATACCAGTTAGAATTCTCTCTTAAATATTTTTTAAATCTAGGATCTTTATCAAGTTTTTCTTTTACTTCTTTGTACATTATTTATCATCTCCAAAGAAAGTATCGATCTTTTCTTCTTTTGCTTCTACTTTTTCTTCATCTTTCTTACTATCTCTTGTTAATTCTTCTACAAGAGACATAGCCTTTTGAAGTGAACCAATGTTTTCTTCAAGTGAATCTAAATTAATATTTTTAAGAGTACTTAATATTCCTTTTATATTAATACTATCTTTTATATCATCCTTAATATACTTATTCCATACATCCATATCTTCTCCATATATATCATATAATTCATAAAAAGATTGCCATGTTACTTTATTTTTATGTACATAATCTACAAATTCAGGATGATTAGAAACAAATTTTTTAAATTTATCTATCTTTTCCATATTAAATTATATTAAAAGAGAAGCAAATTATGAATTACTTCTCTTTAATTTCAAAATAGTTTCCACTATCTAAATATAATATACCCTTTTTATTATCAACCTTTTTTATTATTTCAACATATTTATTTAAAAGTTCTGCTTTTGATACAGTAATATAGACCATATTACCATCATTCATATAAAGTAAGAATCTTTTATCATCATATGAAGTCTTACTATATTCTATTTCACTTATCATATCAAGTATACTCTTATCTACATTACTTAACTTTTTAACAAAGTTTTTCTCTATATCTTCTGGAATATAATTAATTAATGTAGGAACGCCTATTATATTATCAAGTTTATAATTATTATTATCAGATGCTTTATATGTATCAGTACTTCTTACATAATAAAGTATTTTCTTTTCTTTAACATCAATTTCTAAAATAAATCCATATTTCTTTTTAATAGTAACATCTTCTATTAAATCAAGTTTTAATAATTTATCTTTTATTTTACTTTTATTTAATAGAATAAACTTAGGATAATCTTCTATATTAGCAGTATAAATTATATCATCATCACTATAATAACTATTATTTAATATAACTATATTTTTTGTCTTAATAGATAATAAGTATGAAAGTCCCATATATAATAAGAATAGAAATATTATAAAGAATAAGAATTTCTTAAAGTTGAATTTTCTCTTAATTTTTTTTTGCATTCTTTTCCTTTAATATTGCTTTTATATTATTTACTATTAAAGTACTAGATGCTACGTCTTTTATTTCTTTTAAATTACTTTTTATTTCTTTTAAAGTATTTTCATCAAATATTTCATCTATTGCTTTAATAAGTGTATTTTTATCTAAATCTTTTTCTTCAATAAGAATACTTATCTTTTTATTAACTAAATCAAGTGCATTATAATATTGATGATTATTAGCTACATATGGACTTGGTATTAATATTGATGGTGTTTTAGTAGCCATAATTTCTGCGATAGTTGAAGCACCAGCTCTTGATATAATTAAGTCTGCACTTTTCATTAGGCTTGGTAGATTCTCAAAAAAAGGTACAATTTTAGTACTTTTAGGTACGATTAAATTATTATTTAAATCTGCATAACTCTTTTTACCTGTTATAAATAAAATTTCAGTGTCATCTCTTTCGTAACTTCTTAAGAAATCAAGTAATCTTTCGTTAACAGAAGTACTGCCAAGAGATCCCATCACTATTATTATAAGTTTTTTATCTTTAGAAAATCCTAAATCTGTTTTATTATATTTTTTTGTTTCAATAGCTCTTTGACTAACTGGATTACCTGTATATATAATATTTTTACATTTAAGTTTTCTAGTTCCATCTTTAAATGATACGAATACTGCATCTACTTTAGATGATAAGAATATATTTGTTTTACCAGGTAACATGTTTTGTTCATGAAGAAATACGCTTATTCCTTTCTTTTTAGCTGCTAAACATACTGGTAAAGTTACATAACCACCAAATGCGATAACTGCATCAGGTTTAAATTCGTCCATTATCTTTAAACATTTTTTATATGAAGAACTAATACATTTAATATTCTTAATATCACGAATTATATTAGTTTTAGAAAGACCATATATTTCAAGTCCCTCATATGGAATTCCCATACTTGGAATTAAATCACTTTCCATTCTATCTTTAGTTCCAATATATAAGTATTCATTATTTTTATCCTTTTTTATTTCATCTAGTACTGATAAGGCTGGATAAATATGACCTCCAGTTCCACCAGCAGTTAAAATAAATTTCATGGAATACACACCTCACTCATAAATATATTATATACCATAATTAGATTTTTTGCATTAATTCTATTATTTTTTCACGAAGTAATTTATTAGCATCTTCTAAATCCATATTAGATACATCTATAGGAGAGCCTATTCTTGTTATTAATTGATCACGTTCTCCATTATAATTTCCTACTGTCGCATAAGGTATTATTAAAGAATTTGTTTTCTTTGCAAGAGATACTGCTCCAAACTTAAATGGTAATAGTAAAGATTCTTTATATTCTTCTTTAGTTATTATTTTCTTTTTTAATAGTTTTAATAATGATTCATCTGGTTTTAGTATATAATCTTTAAGTTCATCTTTAGTAATTTTATGGCTATTAGATAAATCTATAAGTAAATTAACTTGTGTAGTTCTCGTACATTTATTCTTAAGTTTTTCAAGTACTTCATCATGAGAAATACCAAGTATTTTAGCAACTTTATCTATTTCTGCTTCTTTAGATGTTACTTCATTACGAGTTCCTTCTGGAAAAAGACCTATTGCTCCTTTATTATTAAGTATTTCTCTTGCTTCGCTTTTAGCATTTTCATCATGTATACTTCTATCAACTGGAATACACCCGGCCATTCTATAGAACCATTCTTTTTTACCTTTAAAGTATTCATCTTTAGCAAGCATATGGACTACTCTTTTAGTTGCGATAAGAGCATTATATTGATCATCTACATGTCTATGATTACCACATACTACTATACCACCTTTTTCTGGAATATTTTCTTTTCCAAATACAACTGGATGATATTTATTTTTAAATTTAATTGTCACAAATGGTCTCATTAATTTATAACCAAATTCTTTTTGTGAATCACTTTTCTTCTTCATCTTCATCTTCTCCATTCATTAATTCTTTATATGATATTTTACCTAATTTAGTTTTAGGAAGTTCATGTCTATATCCGTAAGCATAAGGAAGAGCATAAGTTGCTATATTCTTTTCACAATATTCTTTTATGCTTTTCTTAATTTCACTATTTAAGACAAGTCCTTCTTTTAAAACGATATATGCTTTTACTACTTCCTTTTTGTATGGATGAGGTACTCCTACTACAGAGCATGCTTCTACATAAGGATGTTTAAGTATTATTTGTTCTATTTGTCCTGGATAAATATTATATCCACTTGAAACAATCATTCTTTTAGCTCTTGATTTAAAATATACAAATCCATCACTATCCATATATCCAAGATCACCACTATGTAACCATATTTTACCATCTTTATGTGTCTTTAGTACATTATCAGTCTCTTCTTTATCATTTAAATATTCTTTCATAACTGTTGGTCCATATATACATATTTCACCTATTTCACCACTTAAACATTCTTTATTATTAGCATCAAATATACGAATAATTGTATCAGGACATGGAATACCTATACTGTCTTTTCTTACTTCTTCTTTTGGCATCATAGTTACACCAGCAGTACATTCAGTCATACCATATGCAGTTCTAACATGAGTTTCACTTCCGTGATCACTTAGAAATTTATCTATTTTTTCTTGAAGTTCACCACTTAATGAATCTCCTCCACATATTATACATTTTATAAATGATAAATCAGTTTCTTTAAGTTTTTTACTTTTAGTAAGTCCTTCAAGTACACTAGGTACGCATGCTAAAATATTAGGCTTATATTTAAGCAATGTTTCATCAAACTTTTTAGGATTAACACTAGGTAATATAATAGCTGCCCCACCTGATACTAATGTCGCATGAAATGTACATCCAAGACCGAATCCATGGAATATTGGCATTATTGCTAAAATGCTTATACCATTTCCAAGACACTTATTTATTTCAAGTTCACTTAATACAAGAGAATTAAAATTCATATTAGTAAGAACTATTCCTTTTGGTTTACCAGTAGTTCCTCCACTATGTAATATAGCAGCAGTATCTTCACCTGTACCAGTATCTTTAATAACTTCATGATAATTCTTTGCTTCATTTAAGAAACTTGAGTACATTATAACATCTTTATCAGGTTTTAATACATTTCTACCATTTGTTAATTTATAACCAAGTTTAGTTACAATATCCATACTTTCACTTATAGGTAAATATATTATCTTAAGTACATTTATATCATCTTTAATATTAAATAATTTTTGATATGCAAGATCACATACAATAACATATTTACTACTAGTTAAATTAATATCATATTTAAATTCTTCTTCACTAGATAGCGGATGTATCATATTACATATAGCGCCTATTCTATTTAATGCGTAGAAACATATAATTGCTTCAGGTGTATTAGGCATAATTATAGATACGACATCACTCTTTTTAACTCCTAATTTTATAAAAGCACGACTACATGTATCAATCTTCATAAGAAAACTTTTATAAGTAACTTTATTTCCAAAATAAGTATATGCAATATTAGATGGATACTTTAAAGCACACTTTCTCATTAAAGAATACATAGATGTATTTGGATATTCAATATGAGTTTTCATATCATTGTAATACTTATACCATGAATAATTATCTTTTTCTTTTAACATTACTTCTCTCCTTTATAAGCATTTTTGTAATTATATTCATAAGTTTTTTATTTTCAATTTCTAAGTCATCAGTAACTTTATATGGTTTTCCATATGTTATTTTAATACTTCTTCTAAATAATTTATATTTACCTGTTATAGTAAATGGAAGAATATAGGCACCTGTCTTTTTTGCAAATGATACTGCTCCATATTTAAATGGAAGAATTATATCATTTGTTCTATTGACTGTCCCTTCAGGAAATATACCGATTACTTCATTATTTTTAAGTACTTCTATTGCTTCGCTTTTAGCATTTTCATCATGAATTTTCCTATCAACTGGAATACATCCCATACTTCTAAAAAATGCATTACTTATTTTACTTTTAAATAATTCTTTTTTAGCAAGCATATGAACTACTCTTGTAGGTCCAGCAAGCATTATCGCAGCATCTAAATTATTAGTATGATTTCCAGCAAGTATAACACTACCACTTTTAGGAATATTATTTCTTCCTTCAAACTCTGGTCTATATAATAATAAAAATATAGGATAACCAAGAGTTCTTACAATTCTATATAATATATATTTCATATAACATCTCCATATATTTAAGTATATCACATTATATAATATTTTATCAATTTAAAAGAGCCATTTTAAGGCTCTTAATGTATATTATGATATTGTAATTGTTTTTACATTTTGAATACTATATCTAGCTGGTTCAGT
>ERZ857998.74-NODE-74-length-149272-cov-26.250085_pt1 | contig 149272 bp, 148 predicted proteins | sample MGYA00519954_ERZ857998 | MGnify/ENA primary metagenome ERZ857998 (study PRJEB31778, sample SAMEA3449424) | human gut metagenome | biome: human gut; feature: human-associated habitat; material: faeces | place: United Kingdom | collected 2010/2012 ...
CCGCAGGCGATGAGCATGCCGACTGCGCCCGCCGTAAGAAGCCCTGCGCAGAGCGCGGCATCGCTCCACCCGCGCGATTCCGCCGCGGTGAGCAGCACGCCCGGAAGGATGCCGCTTGCGCCCGCCGTGGGCGCGGCAACGATGCGGCCCATGGATGCGTTTACTTCCACAACAGCCATGCTTGCCGCGACGGCGCGCGCCATGGGTTCACCCATCAGCGCGCGTTTTGCATAGCCAAACAGGCGCTCTGCATCGCCGCCCGTCAGGCCGCTTACGGAAGTTTGCTTTTCCGAAAGGCCGCGCTCCACGGAAGCGCGCATGGTGGAAAGCGTTTCCCCGAGCTCCTGAAACACTGCCTCACGGGAAACGTCCGAAAGCGCGGTTTCGCGCCGGAGCATGATCTCGCTGATCGGGAGCGATTCCGCGCTGCAAAGCGCAAGAAGTTCCGACCCCTTATGAAACAGATACGCCTTGTTTGCCGCCGTCATATCGTAAACACCTCCGTCGTCTGCTGGCACCATTCCAGGATCAGCTCCCGCGTGCGCTCCTGCACGGGCGTATCCGTCTCGATCACCATGCAGGCGTCCGCTCTGCGCGCCTGGCGGAACACGCGCATGAACGCCACGTTGATCCGTTCCCGCGCAAGGATGCTCGTTACATCGTTGATCACGCCCGGAACATCCGTATGGCGGACGATCAGCGTCGGATATTCGCCGGAAAGCTCAACTTCCATGCCGTTGATCTCTGTGATGCGGATGTTCCCTCCGCCGATGGACGCGCCCACGATCTCCGTTACCTTGCCGGCGGCACTCGTTATGCGGATGCGCGCGGTGTTTGGATGCTCCGGCTCCTCGTCGCTGTAGCGGATGTCCACGGAAACGCCCGCCTCCTGGGCAAGCAGCAGGGAATAGCGCAGCCGCGCATCGTCCGGCGCAAGGCCGAGGATGCCCGCAACAAGCGCTTTGTCCGTGCCGTGGCCGCGCCCGGTCGTTGCAAACGAGCCATACAGCGTAAGCTCGGCCGCTTTCACGTCCCCGCGTGCAATCTTCCAGGCCATGCGGCCAAGCTTTGCCGCGCCCGCTGTGTGCGAGCTGGAAGGGCCGACCATCCGCGGGCCGATGATGTCAAACAAGCTGAAGTTCTGCATAAATGCACCTCTTGGTTTCTTATATCCGTTTTTTCGCAACCGCAAAATTCTCCTTTTTGAAAGGAGCTGTCGCCGCAGGCGACTGAGGATTGTCTTATTGCCGTAAAGGCTGCGGTGTGCGGCAATCCCCCGTAAAGGCCACGGGTACTGCCCACAATTCGCAATGGTCGCGCTGATACGGCAATCCCCCGTCAGCGGCTGCGCCGCTGCCACCCCCTTTTTTAAAGGGGGCTTTTGGGAAGCTGTAACCAAAAGGCTCCTTTTTGAAAGGAGCTGTCGCCGCAGGCGACTGAGGATTGTCTTATTCCCGCAAAGGCCTTACTTCGCCGCAGGCAGTTGAGGCGTGCCCTCAGGGCTCAGCCCTGCTGAATGTTTTCCCATCGAGCCGCGCAAGGCTGCTTCCTTCCGGGAAATGCAGTTCGAGCCGCACCGCGGTAAGCGCAAGCTCCGCTGCGCGCATCGAGCGGTTCCAGGCACGGTCGCCATAATGGTCATCCCCGAGAAGCGGATGGCCGAGATGCGCCATATGAGCGCGGATCTGGTGGGTGCGGCCGGTCAGAAGCTCGATCTCGCATTCCGCGCTTTCGCCGTTTTCCGAAAGCACGCGGTAGCGCGTCAGAACCTCCTTTGCGCCGGGGCGCGGCGCATCAAAAAGCGCCACATGCGCGCGCGCCGCGTCCTTGACGAGCCATGCGCGCGCCGTGGCCTCCCGCGGGGCGGGAACGCCGCGCACGGTGCAGCGGTAAAACTTGCGGATGGCGCGCATGCGGATGGCCTCGGAAAGCGCCGCTTCGGCCGCGGCACTGCGCGCAAACATCACCAGCCCTGCCGTTGCCACATCCAGCCGGTGCACGGGGCGCACATCTCCGTAAAGGGCACGGAGGCGGTCCTCCAGCGTATCGCCGCCGCCGTCTGCGCGGGCAACCGCCATGCCGCGCGGTTTATCCGCAACGAGCACGTCCGCATCTTCATAAACCACGCGCACCCCTCCGGCAAGCCCCGCAAGCGCGGAGGCAAACGGCGCCCATGCGCCGCCGTGCGGCAGGCAGGTGAAGGTCATGGCTTCCTTTTTTGTCGGGTGTTCCAGCGTGAGGGAATAGGCCCAAAGCGCGATCTGCTGGCCGGGCTTTGCCAAAGCGTTATAGCGCTGATCGCCCCAGATGGGCGTTTTGTTCCCGGCCATCTGTACGCGGATCTGGTGGTGCCGCCCTGTGTAAAGGCTGATGTCGAGCAGGGAAAGCCCGCCTGCCTGCGCGGCAAGGCGGAAGGAAAGGGAGGCGGGCTTTGCGCCGGGCGCATTGGGAGGGGTGAGGCGTGCATCGCCCGTTTTTTCATCCCGGAGGAGCCAGCCTTCCAGTTTGGCTTCCTGCTGCGGTTCGCCTGTAACGAGCGCACAATAGCGCTTCTGAACGCCCCGGTGACCCGCAAATGCAGCGCAAAGGCGCGCCGCGGCCTTGGATGTGCGCGCAAACGCCAGCACGCCGCCGACGGGCCGATCCAGCCTGTGGACGAGGCCGAGGTAAACCTCGCCGGGCTTGCCGTATTTTTCTTTGACGTATGCCTTTGCAAGCGTGAGAAGATCCACATCCCCGGAGGAATCGGCCTGCACGGGGATGTTTACGGGCTTTTCCACCACAAGCAGGTGGTTGTCCTCATATAAAACGTTCAAATTCATCTCTTGCGATAAGGGGGTCAAATTTCCCATCTTCCGCTCGCACCGCAGGGGAGAACAAGCCCGCCGCGCGCGATGGGAAGGCCAACTTCATCCGCCTCAATCCGGCCGCCGCGGCCGTGGAGCGCCACCTTGAGGACGCTTGCAAGCACGCTTGGCGCAAGGCCGGTGGTATAGGAATTGATGAGGAAGAAACGCGCCTCGGGGGAGAGCAGCTTCACGCATTCGGCTACGAGCGGATAAAGGTCGTTTTCAATCTTCCACATTTCGCCGGAAGGCCCCCGGCCATAGCTGGGCGGGTCCATCAGGATGCCGTCATACAGCCTGCCGCGCCGCTGCTCGCGCAGCACGAATTTCATTGCGTCATCCACGATGAAGCGCACGGGCGCGTCCGCAAGGCCGGAGGCGGAAAGGTTGTCCTTTGCCCATGCCACCATGCCCTTGGCCGCATCCACATGCACGGCTTCCGCGCCCGCTGCGGCAAGCGCGCACGTTGCGCCGCCGGTGTAGGCAAACAGGTTCAGCGCGCGAAACGACCGCTCCTTTGGGAAATTTGCGCGGCGCACGACGCCCTGCATCCAATCCCAGTTCACGGCCTGCTCCGGGAACAGCCCGGTGTGCTTGAAGCCCGTGGGGCGCACGATGAACGAAAGCGCGCCATAGCGGATCGTCCAGCTTTCCGGCAGCCTGCGCGCGTATTCCCAGTGCCCGCCGCCGGAGGAGGAGCGCAGGTAATGCGCATCCACGCCGGGTGCATCCTTTCCCATCGGCCACACGGCCTGCGGGTCGGGCCGGAGGAGCGTTACGCTGCCCCAGCGTTCCAGCTTATTACCGCCGCCTGCGTCCAGCACGGCGAAATCCTTCCATTGGTCGGCAAGATACATGGATTACTCTCCTTTGCGTACGATTTCATTGCCCAGTGTCATGTTCCCGGCATCATGCTGAGCAGGAAGTTGGAACGGTAAAAGAAGTGGGCGAAAAAGGATTCGCGCACAAGGTCGGTCACAAACTGCAGCTTGCCCGCAAGGAACACAAGGCCGATGGGGAGCAGCATGAACAGAAGGAACAGCGCAAGGATACCGCGCACGAGCCCAAGCCCGCCGCCGAGCACGCCGTCGCCCGCGCGCAGCTGCGGCAGCTTCCATGCATAATCCACGCCGCCCATGATGAACGCGAGGATGATGCGCACAACCGCAAACACCAGCAGGAACACCAGAATGTTGATAAACACGCATACGATGGTCTGGTTAAAATAATCGCCAAGGGTTGTTACGCCTTCCGCGGCGAACGCTTCACTTGCAATGTTTTCCAAAATGCGTTTGCCCATGGGGTAGGGGACGTCCGCGTTTGCCACGATTGTGTTGATCTCCGCTGTAGAAAGCGAGGAGACCGCTGCGCGTGCAAGCTCGGCGTCCTTGATGTATTCGCTGCCCTCGGTGTAATACAGCATCATGTTGAACAGCGTTTCGCTGTTTTTCACGGCGGAAGCGCCGAATGGGATGCAGATGATCCCGATAAGCCAGGATACGATATAGCAGCCGATGGAAAGCAGCGTGGAAAGAAAGCCTTTATACACGCCGCTGAGCAAAAATGCGGCGAATATGGCAAGGATTGCATAATCCAGCAGGTTCAAGGGATTCCTCCTTTCTTTGGTCGGGGAGAAGGACGCTTGCGCTCAGCGGAGCGTCATTACGCGCATCTCCGGCCCCCGGCGGAACAGGATGCGCGAATCGGAAAGCTTGACCGCCTCATCGCATGGGACTTCAAGCTCCGTCGTGCTTTGCAGCGTGCCGCTCGCGTTGTAGGTGTAAACCGTTTTGTTTGCAACGGCCATGAAACGCCCGCCGATGACGAAACAGGAATGCGTCCCTTCCGGCAGGTTCACCGTGCGCGTGAGCGCATCCGCAAGCTCCGCATCTGCGCAGCTTATCAGCTGGACGGTTGCCGGGTTTTCCGCAGCGCGGGAGGCAAACAGGAACAGCGGCTTTGTGCCGCCGGCGGTGAAGTCCAGCGGGCGGTAACCGTAAACGAGCAGGCGGTACGCCTCGGAGGTAATTTCTTTATCGTAGCGCAGCAGGTGGTTGGTGCCCACAACAAAGATGCTGCCTGCGGTGAAATAAACATCCTCCACCAGCTGGGACTGCAGCGTGATTACGCCGGACATGGACGCACCCGCATCGCCATAGGTATAGGTCGTGATGGTGGAAACCGGGATGGAGCCCGAGGTGGCAAGGGCAAGCGTCCAGAGCACATCGCTGCCGCCCGCCGTGCCGAAGCCGCAGTCCGCAAGGAGCGCGGAGCCGGATTCAATGGAATCCACAAGCGTGCCGGAAGCATCGTAAACGAGTACGGTTACCGATTCGTCCGAACCCTGCCGCATCACGGCGATGTGCCGCTTCCCGCAGGAAACGGAGAGCACCTGACCGCCTGCGTCGATCATTTCGGAAGCGCCCACAATGTGCACCGCAGCGCCGCCATAAACGGCGGTGATGGAATCCGAGGAAACGAGCGTTACGTCCGTGGAACTCAGCTGTAAGGAGGAAGCCTTCTCCGGGTCGTTCAGGTCATAATAGCACAGCTTGTCGCCGGAGATGTAATAAAAGCCGCTGCCTGTAAACGTCCACTGGTCGTCCGCCGTGAAGGGAAGCTCTGCAAGCGTGCCGAAAGTTCCGCGCTCCCGCACAAGCAGGAACACGCCCACGGCGGCTGCCGCCACAAGTGCGAGCGCAAGCAGGAGGAGGAGCAGCCGCTTTGCGGTGTACCCTTTATTCTTCGCAACGAGTTTCCGTCTTTTACGCATGGGAACGCCTTTCTTACTGCACAGGACCCGCGGGGGTGGGTGCAAGGATCGTCAACGCGCCGGGCAGCGCTTCAAACGTGACGGGCGTGGCGGAGCCAAGCTCGCCATCCAGGTTGAGCGTAAGCCCTGCTTCGGCAGCCGCAGTCACGCGGCGGGCCTTAAAGTACACAATGTGCTTTGAACCAAGGTGCTCGCCCTTGATGTAGCGGGGCAGGAGCTGGAGAAACGCAATGCGGCCGATGCCCTTGAGGATGCAGATGTCCAGCAGCCCGTCCGCAGGGTCCGAAAGCGGCGCAAGGTGCATGCCGCCGGCAAACTGTGTGCCGTTGCATGCGGAAAACAGCAGCGCTGTGGTGTCAAAGCATTCGCCCTCCTCAGGCTCTACGCGCACCGGGATGGGCCGGAGGTGCAGAAGCGACTGCATCACGCCGAGCATATAGGGAAGCATGCCGTTAAAGCGTTTTTTGTATTTTTCCGTGTAACGCACCACGTCCACATCGAACCCAAAGCCGGAAACGTTCACAAAAAACGCATCGTTCGCCCGTGCGGCATCCACGCGCCGGGGCGCAGCGGAAAGCAGCGCCGCAACCGCGCCCGCAGTATCCTGCGGGATCTGGAGCGCCTGGGAGAAATCGTTGCCCGTGCCGAACGGAAGGATACCCATCGCTGCCCCTGTGCCCGCAAGCACGGAGGCCACCTCGTTTACGGTGCCGTCGCCGCCCACGGCCACGATGCAGCGTTCCCCTGCCGCAAGCGCCGCGCGGGCGAGCTCCTTTGCATGCGCATGGTACTGGGTGGAGACAAACGCATAGCAGGCGCCTGCAGCCTCAAGCAGCGCGCGTGCCTGCTCGAACTCACGCTTTCCGCGGCCCGAGCCCGAAATGGGGTTTACGATGAAATAATACCGCTCCTGCATTGTTATTCTCCATCGGGCACAAGCATGGGAATCGCGCCCGGAAGCAGGCGGAAAGAGGCGGGTGTTGCCGAGCCAAGCTCGCCGTCCATGTTTAGAATGCAGGGTTCCTCACATTCAACAGAAAGCTCCGCCGTGCGGAAATGGTGCACAACAGGGTTTCCCATATGCTTGCCCTTGATAAAGCAGGGCAGCAGGGAAATGAAGCGGAGCAAACTCAGGTTTTTGATGACGAGCACGTCGAACAGGCCGTCATAAAGATCCGCCGACGGCACGGCATGCATGCCGCCGCCAAAATACTGGCCGTTGCCGACCGTTACGAGCACGCCGGTGAAGGATTCCGAAACACCGTCGTGCGTCACGGTGAGGTGCAGCCGCCGAAGGTGGGAAAGCGTGCGCACGATGCCGAGCAAATAGGGGAGCATGCCGTTGTATTTTTCTTTATACCGTTCCGTGTTCACAAGCACGTCAACATCAAAGCCAAAGCCGGAAACGTTCAGGAAAAAGCGGTCGTTCGCCATTCCGGCGTCCATCCGCCGCGTGCGCCCGGCAAGGAGTGTGTCCACAGCGGCCTCGGGATCTTCCGGAAAGCCCGCAACGCGCGCAAGGTCGTTGCCCGTGCCAAAGGGCAAAACGCCCATCACGACGCCCGTGTTTACCAGCACGGAGGCGACTTCGTTCACTGTGCCATCCCCGCCGACGGCGATGATGCAGCGTTCGCCCGCCTCGACCGCCGCGCGCGCAAGCGCAACGGCATGGCCGGGATGCTCGCTGTAAACGGCTTCATAGGCCGCGCCGCGTTCGCGCAGCAGCGCTTCCACGCGCGCAAAATCGCGCCGGCCGCGGCCCGAACCGGAAATAGGGTTTACGATAAAATATAACTTGTCCATACTCCTCCAGGAATCCCGCATGCGCGCACGCAGGAGCAAACAAAATCATCCACTTTCAATAATAATCCAAATGCCGGAAAAAGTACAGACACGGCTTGTAAATTTCCTGTGACTGCACCGTGGGAAGGCTGTGCGCCGGGTTGCTTCACGGCGAAAAAAAAGGTATAATCAGGATGCCCGCACCAGCGGGAATTTGCTGCGGCAAGGTAAGGAGAAACCACTATGCATTTTACGAAGCTTCACGGGCTGGGAAACGATTTCGTCACCTTTGACAACCGCGACGGCGCGATTGCAGAGGAAAAAAAGAATGCGCTCGCGGCGCGGCTGTGCCACCGGCGCACAGGCGTTGGCGGGGATGGGTTGATCCTTGTGGAAAACTCGGAACCCTGCGATACGCGTATGCGCATTTTCAACAGCGACGGCAGCGAGGCCGAGATGTGCGGAAACGGCGTAAGGTGCTTCGCCAAATATGTGTATGATACCGGAATTGTCAAAAAGGAACGCTTCAGCGTGGAGACGCTCGCCGGCCCGATGATTGCGGAGCTTACGGTTGAAAACGGCGTATGCACGCATGTGCGCGTAAACATGGGCAAGCCCTTTTTCAACCGTGCGGATATCCCCGTTGTGGGCGAGGGCGAATGCCAGCTGCAAACGCTTACGGCGCTCGATAAAACCTTTACCTTCTCAACGATCCTCCTCGGCGTGCCGCACACGGTCGTGTTTGTGGACGATGTGCTTGGGTTTGACTGGCAGAAATACGGCGAGGTCATCGAGCGGATGACGGAGCTGTTCCCGCGCAAAACGAACGTGAATTTTGCGCAGGTGCTTGATGAAGGCAACGTGCTCGTGCGCACCTTTGAACGCGGCTGCGGTCCGACGCTTGCCTGCGGCACGGGGTCTTCCTCCGTGGCGGTCTGCTGTGCGCGCGCCGGGAAGACCGGCCGCAAGGTTACAATCCATCTTGAACTTGGCACGCTTGAAATTGACTGGACGGAGTCCGGCGACGTGTTCATGACCGGCCCCGCGGCGCTTGCCTTTGAGGGCGAAGTGGACGTCGGCTGAACTGCGTTTGGGTGCAATCCCCCAAAGGCAGGCTTGCGCGGGTATGACAATCCTCCGTCAGCCCCTTCGGTTGCTGCGCCTCCTTTACGAAAGGAGGTTTATGGAAAGCTGTAACCAAAAGGCTCCTTTTGAAAGGGGCTGTCGCCGCAGGCGACTGAGGATTGTCCCTGTTTCCGCCGCTGCGGTGCGCCGGGGGCATTGCCGGCGGCTGCATAATTTGGATGAATTTAAACATGAAGGAGACTCACATGCATTACACATTCTACCCCAAGGGCGTATGCTCGACTCAGATTGACCTTGACGTGGACGACAACGGCCGCGTTCACAACATCGCCTACACCGGCGGCTGCAACGGAAACCTGAAAGCGCTTTCCGCTTTGGCGGAAGGGCTGACCGTTGCGGAAGTGGTGAATAAACTCTATGGCATCACCTGCGGGTTTAAGGGTACTTCGTGCAGCGACCAGCTTGCGCGCAACCTGAAGGCGACCGTGAAAGAAGCCTGATCCATGCAGACGGTTTCGCGGGAAGTGCTTGCGCGTTGGCAGGTGCGCAAAACAAAGAAGCAGAAACGCGCGTTTGAGGCGTTCCTGCTGCGTGCCCTGCGCGAGGCGGGCTATGCGGATGCGCGCGCCGAAGAATGCGGCGCGCTTCTGAAAAACCGCAACCTGATCGTTGGCAATCCGGACACGGCGAAGGTGATCTTCACCGCCCATTATGATACCTGTGCCGTGCTGCCCGTGCCGAATTACATCACGCCGACGAACCTTCTCGTTTGGATCTTTTATCAGCTTTTGCTTGTGCTTGGCATGTTCCTTTGTGCAACTGTGCTCGCGGCGCTTATCTGGCTGCTGCCGCTTTCCGAGGCTGCGCTTTTCGGTGCGTCCACGCTCATGTTCGTGGCGGTGCTGTGCTTCATGTGCGTTTGGATGATTGCCGGGAAGGCGAACAAACACACTGCAAACGACAATACTTCTGGCGTAGTCGCCCTTTTGGAGGCTGCGCTTGCGATGCCGGAGGAACGGCGCAAAGAGGTGGCGTTCGTTTGGTTCGACAATGAAGAAAGCGGCCTGTTCGGTTCGTCTGCGTTTGCGGCGAAGCACAGGGAGGCCGCAAGGAATACGCTGCTTGTGAATTTCGATTGCGTTTCGGATGGGGATACCTTCCTTGTGGTGCTGCCGCACCGCATGAAGGAGGAGCCGCTTGCGGACATCCTGCGCGCAAGTTTTATGCCCCGCGGCGCCAAGCAGGCGCTGTTTCCCACAACGCGCAAGGCGTTTTATCCGTCCGACCAATTGCATTTCAAGCGCGGCGTGGGCGTAGCGGCGCTCAAACGCGGCAAGCTTGGCCTGTATCTGGACCGCATCCATACCCGGGAGGACACGATGTTCGACGAGCAGAACATCAACTGCTGTGCGGATGGCATGCTGCGCCTTGCAGACCGGCTTTAGGGCAGGCGGGAACAGAACCCTGAAACAACATCTGGAGCGCGCCGTGCGGCGCGCTCTTTTTCGCATGCTTTCCCCGTTTGCGCAGATACTAAGCGCAGAGTGTGGCAACAGGCTCAAAAACGGCAAGGAGGAAACGGCATGGAGAAGAAAAAGGGAACCGAGCGAGCCCCGGAGCGGCTCACGAACGCATTCCGCTGCGCGCATATGCCGCCGATTCCCTCGGACGTGCAAGGTTGGTATACCGGCATGGACGAGGACGGCGGGCGGCCTGTGCAGGATGCGGACGATTTGTAAGCGGAATCTGCGCGTTAATGGAGGAGTGGACGCTGCTGCTCTGCGGCGTCCCGGCAAAGTTGTTCAATCAAAGCGAGCTGGCTGAGAAACGCGATCATTTCCTCCGGCGTTGGCTGTGCGCCCGCGCAGGGGAAGTCCTTCCAAATTGCCTGTACGGCAGGGTCCGGGCTGGCCATGGCCGCCGCCATAGCGGCTTCTATTTCCCGGTACACTTCTTCCGGCGTAACACCGCAGTCGTCCGCTACCTGTTTTAAAAGTTCAGCAAAAGCATCGCTCATTGTCGGGCCTCCTTAAATGATTGTCATAGTGTTGAATCCTAAAAGAGAATCTAAAATCAATTTGAATAACAATTCTATATTTAATATACATTAAAGAATACAATAGAGCAAGAGGGGAGGCGCCAAAATGTCTGATTTCATTCCAAAATCATACAAAAAAGAACAGACTACGATTCGAATCGATGCGGAAAAGATGAAGAAAATAGACGAGTTGGCGAACTCCTTCAACTTGAGCAGAAGCGAATTCATTAACCAATGCATTGACTTTGCGCTGGAACATATGGCTCCGGAACCCATACAGAAAGATTAACATTTGCAGGGCAATCCCCCGTCAGCGGCTGCGCCGCTGCCACCCCCTTTTATAAAGGGGGCTTTTGGGGGAGCTGTAACCAAAAAGGCTCCTTTTTGAAAGGAGCTGTCGCCGCAGGCGACTGAGGATTGCCCGTAACTGCTGAAACTTGCCTTTTGTCACATGCACCGCAACATTTAAAACAGGTATGCATATGAAACACGAGCTATTGCCACGCGATAAAAAACTGCGGCTGCGTGCTGCCGAATTAAGAAAAAACGCTACCATGGAAGAAAATCATCTATGGTATGATTTTCTCCGTGCCTATCCCGTTCAGTTTAACCGCCAGCGGATTATCGGTGAATACATCACAGATTTTTATTGTGCGAAAGCAAGGCTCGTAATCGAGTTGGATGGAATGCAGCATAATACGGAGTTTGCGATGGAATATGATTCCATTCGCACCGCTTTTTTTGAAAGTATGGAAGTGATGGTGTTGCGCTTTTCAAACCGAGAAATTCAAAGCCAGTTTGAAAAGGTATGCGAGACGATTGACCTTGCGGTAAAAAGAAGAATATGAGTTTGGCGTGGAAACCATGGGGCGCACCTCCAAAAAGGCTCCTTTTTGAAAGGAGCTGTCGCCGCAGGCGGCTGAGGATTGCCCCGCATCCCCGTAAGCGCGGGGAAGCGAGGCTCAAACGGCGGCGTTTCATGCAAATCCTTAACACCTGGCTAACACTGTGAATTGTATCCAACCCCCTGAAGTGCTATAATATATCATTGAAATATGGGCGTATGCCCAAGCATTTTTGGAGGCAGAATGGACACGCTTTCTCCGGACGCCCGCACCTGGGCGGAAATCGATTTTAATGCACTGCTGCACAACTTCAACATTGCAAGGCGCACCGGCAAAAAGGTCATGTGCGTCATCAAGGCGGATGCATACGGCCATGGCGCCGTGCGCTGCGGGCGCTTTTTGGAGCGCCATGGCGCGGATGCATTTGCCGTAGCCTGTTTGCAGGAGGCGCTTGACCTGCGCGCGGGCGGCATCACGAAGCCGATCCTCATTTTGGGTCACACGAGCGCGGAATACGCAAGCCAGCTTGCATCGCATACCGTGACGCAGACGGTGGTGGATGAATCGGCCGCCGAGGAGCTCAGCGAAGCCGCGCGGGCCGCAGGTGTCACCGTGGATGTGCACATTAAGCTCGATACCGGCATGTCCCGTGCGGGCCTGCTTGCGCAGGGCGCGGAAAACGGTATGGAGGCTGCGAAAGCCGCGGAGCGCATCTGCCGCCTTCCCAACCTGCATGTGAGCGGCATGTATACGCATTTCTCCGTTGCGGACACGCCTTCCGAGGATGCTTACACCGCCTGGCAGCTTGAAAACTATATGCGCGTTTACAACTACCTTTGCGAGAAGGGGCTCCGCCCGGAAACCTGCCACACCAGCAACAGCGCCTGCATCCTCTCCCACCCGGAGACGCAGATCGATATGGTGCGCGAAGGCGTGATCCTTTATGGCATGTATCCGGACAGCGTTCCGCAGCAGGGCGAGCTTCGCCCGGTGATGACGCTCAAGACCCGCGTCTCCCAGGTGCGCGACCTGCCCGCCGGCACAACCGTAAGCTATGGCCGCACTTACAGGAGCGAAACGCCCTTCCGCACAGCTGTGGTGCTTGCTGGCTATGCGGATGGCTATCCGCGCAGGCTTTCGGGCAACACGACCGTCACCATCCGCGGCAAGCGCTACCCGCAGGTGGGCCGCATCTGCATGGATATGTGCATGGCGAACATCACCGGTGCGGATGACGTGCAGCGCGGCGACGAGGTCACGCTCATCGGCGGCGATTCCATCACCTGGGAAGAGGCGGCCGAGAAGGTCGGCACCATCAACTATGAGCTGACCTGCCTCATTACGGCGCGCACCCGGCGCATTTATGTGAACGAGGACTGAAAGGCGAAAAGGCTAATGGGTAAAGGGCAGGTGCTGCCGGCAGGCCTGCATATATGGCACGGCGGCGGTTTCTGCAAAAGGAGGGACATATGCCCGCGTGGATTTGGATTTTGCTTGGCGCGGCGGCGTTGGCTCTCCTTGGCGTGTTCATCGTTGCGTGCCTTGTAGTGCGCTACCTTCTGCATCAACCGCGCGATACGCGCGAAGATGCGGAGGCGAAGGAGATCGAGCGCGGAAATCTCGCCCCGGGCGAGTTGGATGCGCTTGCGCTTCAGGAATTCACCGCAAAGAGCTTCGATGGGTTTGCCCTGCGCTGCGCCTGGCTCCGCTGCGGCCGGGAGACGAAGCGGGTGGCCGTGATCGTGCATGGCTTTGGAAGCCGCTATGAGCACGTGCTGAAATATGCGAAGCTTTATACGGCGCGCGGCTATGACGCATTGCTGTTTGACCACCGGCACTGCGGGGAGAGCGAAGGAACAAAAACGACCATGGGCTACCTTGAACGGCGCGACCTGATGCAGATGATCGCTCTTGCGCGCGCGGACAAGGGCACAGGCGCGTTTGTGGGTGTGCACGGGGAATCCATGGGCGGCGCCACGGTGCTGCTTGCCGCCTGTATGGCCCCTCCGCCGGATTTTGTAGTTGCGGATTGCCCGTATGCGGACCTTACGGAGGAGGCGGCGTACGATCTTCACGCCCTTTGCCACCTGCGCGCGTGGCCGTTCATTCCCGCGGCAAGCCTTGTGATGTGCCTCTCTGCAGGGTTTTTCTTCCGGGATGTTTCCCCCCTGCGGGAGATTGAAGCGCGTGGCGGCTTGCCGGAGGTGCCAATCCTTTTCGTACACGGCACGGCGGACAAACTCATTCCATATGCGGCAAGTGAAAAGCTTTATGCTGCAAAGCGGGGGAAAAAGGCGCTTTTGCTTGTGGAGGGCGCGGAGCATGCGCGCAGCATTGTGCATGCGCGCGCACAATATGCCGAAACGGTATATGCGTTTTTAGATGAATTTGCGGGTGAACCCGCATGAGGAATACCCATCACCATTACGATTCATGAAACAGGAGGAACCCATGAAGAAAATCTTTATCAGCGCGGACATTGAAGGCACTTCCGGCATCGCACACTGGAACGAGACCGAACGCACCATCCCGCACGATTATGACTATTTCGCAGGGCAGATGACCCGCGAAGTCGCGGCGGCATGCGAGGGCGCGCGTGAGGCGGGCGCAGAGGAAGTGCTCGTTAAGGACGCGCACGACAGCGGCCGCAACCTGAACCCCGCAAAGCTGCCCGAATATGCGCGCGTGTTCCGCGGCTGGGGCTGCCATCCGTTTTCCATGATGTTCGGCCTCGATAAGAGCTTTGACGGCGTTGTGTTCACCGGCTACCACAGCGCAGCACAGATGAACTGCAACCCGCTTTCCCACACCATGAACACCGGCAACAATTATGTGAAAATCAACGGCGAGCTTGCAAGCGAGCTGATGATCAATTCGCTGACGGCCTCCTATGTGGGTGTGCCGGTTTACTGTGTGTGCGGCGACCGCGGCCTTTGCGAATGGATGCAAAGCGTGAACCCGAACATTGCGGCCGTGCCGACAAGCGAAGGTTTTGGAAACGGCACGCTCGGCATGCATCCCGATGTGGCGGTGCGCACCATCCGCGAAACGGTGGCGGAAGCCATCCGCACCCATAAGCCGGAGGATTGCATGTTCCCGATGCCCGCGCATTTCGTTGCCGAAATCAACTTCAAAGAGCATACCCGCGCAACCCGCGGCGGGTTCTATCCCGGCGCACAGCAGATGGACAGCCGCACGGTGCTCTTTGAGAGTGACGATTGGTGGGAGGTTCTCAAGTTCTTCAGCTTCGTGCTGTAAGCAATTTGCAGATTACAGAAAAAGTCAGCAGCGGGCGGCCTTTGGCGGGTGGCGGTAAAACGGTAATTTGAGAAAAACGGCGGAACCGGAATCTGTCAGGCAGGATCGGAAAACAAACGAACAAACGGCATTCGGCTTGGGCCGGATGCCGTTGCTTGATTTCGGGCGGGAAATCCTTCTTCCGCTCTTTAAGGCAAGGAAAAGGATAATTTGTGTGGTAATAAACCACACGCTGAAAAAGTACTGCCATGGCGCAAATCCGACACCGGAATATTGTTGGTGCGTGCTTGCCGTCGGCTGGCAGCCCGAACCGGGCACAGAAAAAGGCCGCGTATCGCATTGATACACGGCCTTTAACCGTTCCGAGGGCACCTTTTATACTTTTATCAGGGTATTATATCGGGTTTTAACCCTTGAGCTGCTCGCGGTATGCCGCAAGTTCCGAGGGGGAGCAATACACGAAATGCTCCGGTTCAACCTCTACCATGGAGGGCTTTTCGTTGGAATAATCGTGATCCCTCTCAGGGTCATAGTCCACACGCTGACGGGTGCGCTCCGTGATGGGGTTGGGCTCCGGTATTGCGGAAAGCAAAGCCTTGGTATAGGGATGCAGGGGCTTCGCATACAGGTCGTCGCCATTGGCAACCTCCACCAAATGACCGTAGTACATAACGCCGATGCGGTCGGAGAAATACTTGACCACGGAAAGGTTATGGGCTATGAAAAGGATGGTAAGCCCCATCTCCTCCTTAAGGTCGTTGAGCAGATTGATGACCTGCGCCTGCACGGAAACATCCAGCGCGGATACAGGCTCGTCTGCAATTACCATCTTGGGTTTGGTGATGATGGCGCGGGCTATGCCGATGCGCTGGCGCTGACCGCCCGAGAATTCGTGCGGATAGCGGGTGGCGTGTTCTTCCACCAGACCGACCTTTTCCAACATCTCAACCACCTGACGGTGAACTTCCGCACGGTCTTTCTGCCCGCGGATCTTAAGGCCTTCGCCTACGATTTCCTCTATGGTCATCTTCGGGTTAAGGGATTCTATAGGATCCTGGAAGATCATGGCGATATTTGAGGTAAGATAGTTCCGCAGATCTCTGGTCATTTTGCCGGAGATATTCCTGCCATCAAAAAGCACCTCGCCGTCTGTGGGATCATACAGACGAATTATCGTGCGGCCTGTGGTGGTTTTTCCGCAGCCGGATTCGCCCACCAAGCCAAAGGTCTCTGCCCTGCGCACGGCAAAGCTTACATCGTCAACAGCCTTGACCACCATCTTCTTTTTGCCGCGGCCGGAGCTGAAGTGCTGACAAAGGTTCTTTACTTCAAGGATATATTCGGATTCAGCCATTTTGCACTTCACTCCCTTTCATTCTGTCTATCCTGGCCTTAAGCGCTTCGGGCATCTTTATGCCGTTCGCTTCGGCCTGGGGATGCAGCAGCCAGGTTGCCGCCGCGTGTGTGTCGCTGATCTTAAACATAGGCGGCTCCTGCTCGTAATCAATTCGCATTGCGAACTGATTTCTGGGGGCAAACGCGTCGCCCTTGGGCGGGAATATCATGTTGGGAGGCGTACCCGGAATTGCCAAAAGGCGTTCCTTGGTGTGAAGATCCGGCATGGAGCTGAGCAGCGCCCAAGTATACGGATGGGCAGGCTCGAAGAATATCTCTTCGCTGGTGCCCGTTTCCACGATCTTGCCCGCATACATAACATTTACACGGTCTGCCATATTGGCCACAACGCCCAAATCATGGGTGATGAAGATAACGGACAGGTTTCGTTCCTTCTTGATTTGGTTGATAAGCTCCAATATCTTTGCTTGGACGGTAACGTCCAACGCGGTGGTAGGCTCGTCACAAATCAATATCTCCGGGTTGCCGGCAAGCGCAATGGCGATAACGATACGCTGGCGCATACCGCCGGAAAACTGGAACGGATACTGCTCAAAGCGGCGCTCCGCATCGGGAATGCCCACAGCATTCATAAGCTCAAGTGCCTTTGCACGGGCATCCTGCTTGTTCATCTTGTCATTAAGGCGAAGCACCTCGGTTATCTGGTGGCCTATCTTCATGATCGGGTTCAGCGCGGACAGCGGATCCTGGAAGATAAGGCCGATCCTCTTGCCGCGGATACGGTGGAAATCATCCTCATGCACCTTGGTAAGATCCATCCCGTCATAAAGAATCTCGCCGGATTCTATTATGGCGTTGTTTGCGAGAATTCCCATGATGGCTTTGATGCTGACGGATTTGCCGGAGCCGGATTCGCCGACGATTGCCAGCGTTTCGCCCCTGTGAAGGTCAAAATCTATGCCGCGCACAGCCTGAACCAATCCGCCGTAAGCACGGAAATTGATGCGAAGGTCCTTCACGCTGAGAATTACTTCATTGTTCATATATTCACTACCCATGGCTTTACTCCTCTCCGCGCTTTGTCGGGTCAAGCGCGTCCCTGAGGCCGTTGGAGAACAGGTTGAATGCAACCATCAGCGCCGAGATCAGGATGGCCGGGAATATGACCTGATACGGATATTGCAGCAGCACGCTCTGTCCATCGGAAAGCAGGATACCTATGGAAGGCTCCGGAGGCGCTATACCCAAACCAATATAGGCCAGGAAGGATTCCGAGAAGATGGCGCCCGGAACGGCGATCATCGCACGGGTGATCAGGGGGCCTATGCAGTTGGGCAGAATGTGCCGGAAAATCAGGGTCCTGTCGGGCACGCCCAGGGTGCGGGCAGCCAACACGTATTCACGGCCCTTGAAACGATAGAACTGGGCGCGGATCAGGCGCGATGTGCCGATCCAGCCCGTAACCGTCATTGCAAGGATGATCGAGAACATACCGGCGCCGAACACCAGCATGAACAGAATCGTTACAACCACATAGGGCATACCGTCCAGCACTTCTGCGAGGTGTGTCATGAAGATATCCACTTTGCCTCCGCAGTAGCCGGAAACCGCGCCGTATATAACGCCTATCACAATGTTTACCACAACGGTCACAGCGGCGATGATCAGCGAGATACGCGCACCGCGGAAAAGCCTTGTCAGTTGATCCCGGCCCAGATAGTCCGTGCCAAGCCAATGATATTCGCCTTCTGCAACGCCGCAGTACTTGTAATAATCCACCTTTACATCGCACATGGTGACGTTTTTAACAATGCGCTCGTTGGTCACCGCAAGGATGCAGCCCTCCGGATACCTGTCGGTGTCGTCAAGTTTGTCCTTGCGGCGATCCGTAAGCACACGGGTTCCGTCAAAGATACCAAGCTTTTCAAGTCCAGGTATTTTGGGAGGCAGATTTTGCTGCTCAACATTTTGCTCCGTATAGGAATACCCTGTGATGTTGGGCACTATTATAGCCAGCAGCACGATCAACAGAATGATTGCGCCGGAAATAATGGAGAGCCTGCTCTTGCTGAGCCGGATCATCGCATCCTTGAAGAAGCCAACGGGCTTTGTTTTGAACTTTTCGTCTTTTATGTCCTCCTGGTGCAGGGACTCAAAGGCAGATGCCGGCAAATTTTTAATTTCTTCCGGCAGGTTGTTTTTGTCATAAATCATGATTTCTTACCTCCCACGCGCACACGGGGATCGATCAGGCCGTAGGACAGATCCACCAGCAGGATGGTGACCAATGACGTTACCGAATAGAATATCAGGCACGCAACAGTGAGAAAATGGTCGCCGGCCATTATGGATTTTACCGTCAAACCGCCTTGCCCGGGTATTGCGAAGATGTTCTCAATAACAAGAGAACCGCCCATGATACCCGTTATCATAGCGATCAGGGTATTGGATATGGGAATAAGCGAATTGCGGAAGGCATGGCGCACGATGGATTGAACCTTGGTCAAACCCTTTGTACGTGCCAGCAGCAAGTATTCCGAAGAAATATTTTCTATCAGCTCGCCGCGCAGATATCTTGCTATGGTAGCGATAGGGCCCAGAGCCAGCGCTATTATGGGCAATATCAGAGAATGAAATTTCTCCGCCAGCGTGGCGGCATTTGTGTCATAAAGCGTCGGGAACCACCCCAGCTTGAAAGCGAGGAAATACTGAAGGGCTGATGCAAACACAAACGACGGCACGGATATGAAGATAACAACGAAGAAAGATATCACGTGGTCCACCCATGTGTTGCGCTTGAGCGCGGCTGCCGTTCCGGCAATAAGTCCCAACGGTATGGAGATAAAAAGGGACAGGAAATTAACTAAAATGGTAGGCGGCAGGCGTTCAATCAAAATACCGAATACCGGCAGGCCGGGACGAAGTTTTACAGAAATACCGAAATCAAGATCGGTAACGATATCCGTAATGAAATAAAAATACTGAACCGGCAGGGGATCGTTGAGATGGAACTTGTCTTCCAACTGTTCCTGGATTTCAAGCGGCACCTCCGGGTTTTCAAAAAGAGACATCGGCATAAGGCGCACCACGATAAAGGAAAGAGACATAATGAGGAAAAGCGTGATGAGCATTGCAGCGATGCGGGACAAAATGTATTTAAGCATTGGATTCTCCTGACTGCATGGGATTCCTCCGGATGAAGCTTTCGTTCTTATCGGAATCAGGGGCATGCTGCCACAGAAGATAGCATGCCCCTGAAAGACGTGTGTTAAATCACTGTTCGGCCGTTGAGGAGCTTATTCAACGATATCGCCGTAGCAGGTGCCCCAACCGAAGCCGGGGATGTAGGTGTAAACGGGCAGAACCAGACGGTCGGAATGGAGCTCGTACACAACGTCCTGTACAACCGGGCACTGCACAACATGCTCAAGGTAGATTTCCTCAAGCTTCTGCGTTTCCTGCAGCAGGGTCTCATAATCGCCGTTCTGGATTTCGCGGCAATATGCAAACTGAGCATCAAATTCGTCGTTGAAGTAGTTGTTGGGCGCTCCGGAGTAGCCGCTGGTGAAGTAGTAGAAGCCTTCATAGGGGTAGGTACGGGCAGCGCCGCGCGCCCAATCGTTGGGGGAAAGATCCCAACCATCATCGCCCTGCTTCTTGTACTCGGTGGTGGAAATGCCGCTGTAGTTCTTGATTTCCACGGTTACGCGGTTTTCAAAGATCTTGGGGAACTCTTCTTGAATGAACTGAGCGGTCTTGTCCCAATGGGTTTCGCTGGGATCATAGGCCATGATGATGTTGATCACGGTGTCAGCAGGCACATTGCATTCCGCATAGGCCTTGTTCAGGTATTCAAGCGCAAGCTCGGGGTTGTAGCCGGTGGTGTGGCCTTCTGCGCTCCAGGAGGCAACAAGCTCTTCCACGGCCTTGCCGTATTCGGACTCACGGTAGATGCGGGCACCCTCGCTGAGGATACCGGCCTGGGCACTGACATACCAGCCGGCGGGTTCCATGTGGCCGAACAGGTTCTTGGCGATGGTCTCACGGTCAAGGGCATGGTAGATGGCCTTGCGGTAGTTGTCGCTGCCGGAGATGGGGTTGTTGGGGTTCTTGCAGTTGATGTCAATATGAAATACGCTGTTGGAGCCGTATTCCACAAGGCGGGGGTCGTCGATGTAGGTTTCAAGGGTATCGCCGTTGGGGGTGAAGATGTCGAGCTGACCCTGCTCCCAAAGCTCAATGCGGGCGTTCTGCTCGGGAACTACGCGATACTGCACTTCGTCATAGTTGAAGTATTCGGCCATCCAGTGGTCGGGGTTCTTGACATAAGTCTGCACGGAATCATAGGTCCAGGTATCAAAGATGTAAGGACCGCAGCCCATGAAGTGGTCAAGGTCGGAACCGTAGGAGGTGGTCAGGCCATCGGAGCTGAGGCACTCGTTCCACAGGGGCTCATAGCAGGGCACGCTGTTCCTGTTGTAGAAGTGATTCATAACCTGATCGGCGGTGTTTACATCAACGGTGGTGATCTGAATGGTGTAATCGTCGATCTTCTTGATGCCGACATCTTCCCACGCAGTGGCGATGCCGCCCTCTGCATTCTGCATGGAATACTGCTCGGCATTCACGATGGTGATGGCGTTGCTGGCCAGGAAGGTGCTCATGCGGGGCATCATCACGGGGTCAAGCTGCTGCTTGAAGGTGAACATAAAGGTGTCCGCATTGATGGGATCGCCGTTGTTCCACTTTGCATCCTCGCGAATCTTGATCTGCCAGTTGTAATCGTCAACCTGGATGGGTTCTTCGGCGGCGATGTCGCAAATCCAAATGTAGCCGTTGCCCTCTTCGTTGGGATACTGACGATACAGGTAGCTCATGCAATAGGTGGCGACATTTTCGACGGGGGTATCAACGTTATCAAGGAAGTTAAGGCTGGAATGATCGGAGCTGAGCACGGAATAATAAATTTTCTTGGCCGGTTCCGCGGACTCATCGACAGGAGCGGTGGTTTCTGCAGGTGCGCCGGTTCCGGGGTCTTCGGTCGGAGCAGGATCTGGCGTAGTTTGCGCAGGAGCGGAGGGACTGCACGCGGCCAGTACGCCAATTACGAGTATCATGGCCAGAAGGAGTGCAACGATTTTCTTCATTTCGGTTTTCTCTCCTTTTTTATTTAGTTGAAGTCCAAAAGGGCTTCAAACATGAAATCGAAGTTTGCTTTGCCGGTAAGTCCGAGCCGTCCTAAAGCGTAAAGAGCGAAAGCAGCACGGATATCACAATCAGCGTTGCCGCACACAGCATATATAAGGATACATCATCATGATGTTTGCGGCTGTTGCGGTATTCAATATAGTCATCCTTCAGGCTGTCTGCCGACTCATGGGTGTTGCGAAAGATCATTTTAAGCCGCTTCACACCGTATGTAAGGCTTGTAAACATATGCATATTTGTCAGCTGATGTGCTATGCCGACAAACAATAATATCATTCCTGCGGAAAAAACAGCATTTATAACCCGCACAAAAAATATTTGTTCCCTTCCCCTTCCAATGAAGCAGGAAAGCACAATACCCAACACACAAAGAAGCGCCATTTTAAGCCATGACTGTTTCAACTTGTTCAACATAAATGATATATGTCGAGGATGACTCACTAACGCTTCCTCCATCTGGTTTTTCGTTTTTCATGTGCGCGGTTTGGTTCTGTTTGGTAATGCATGCATATTCATGCGTATATATCGTATGGCAAGTGTAAGAATATTCAAATAATATATAATAATTTAAGCACATAAAAGCCATATTGTCAATATATGAATTATAAAGCCGCTTTCGCACACCCAATTCCGCTGAGATTCATCAATAAATCTTGCTATACCAACAGCGTGGGATTAAAATATATTCATATAAATCCCTGCCCGCGAGGTAAAATACATATACAACAAAGGAGCTTGTCTATGCGTTTTATTATGAAAGGTGCCACCGAAAAAAATACCTGCTATGCGGATAAGCCCGACGAGGATTATTTTTTCTTTGATGAGGCGTCCGGTTTCGCCATGATACTTGATGGCGTAACCCGCGATAGGGAAAACGGCATATACCCTAATCCCAGCCCCGCCTGCCGCGCTTGCAATGCCTTTGCCGAGGCGGCGCAGGCCGTACTTTTGAACAAAAGCGACGCTTCGCCAATCGCTCGCCTTAAAGCGGCGGCATATGCGGGGAACGAAGCCGTTGCTCTCGCCAACGAAGGTTTTTCCTCCCCCTTCCTTCCGGGAACGGTGGGTGTACTTACGCTTTTTTCCGAAAACAAGCTGTATTACGCATATATAGGCGATTCTAACGGCATACTGATTTCAAACGGGACAATGTCATATTTTACGGAACCTCAAACCGCAGAGGTGCATCGCCACCGTAAGGAGTTTACATCCGATGAGATACGCACGGTGATATGCAACAATCCCTCTCACCCCTGTGGTTACGGCGTGTGGAACGGAAGGCCTTCCTCCGCGGAATTCCTGCGGGTGGGCGAGTTGCCGTTATCCGTTGGGGACAAGGTTTTTTTATGTACGGACGGGGTCGACCCATTCCTTGCGTCATTGCCAGCCGAAGCCGTCGCCGCCATGGATGCCGATGCCTTCCTTTCCCGGGCCATGGCCTATCTAAGGCCCGAAGGCCACATGGACGACCGCACCGCCGTTGTTATAAGCACATTTGAATAACCCCGGAAAGGCAAAGTCCGGCTGGTTGGGTGTTTGTAAATCATTTAAAAGGTCGGGTAGCTGTAGAGGATGCTCGACCTTTTTCTATGCCTGGTTTGGGTTAAACACGCCCCAGCAAGTCAAACTTGTACCATGGTAGAAGTTTATTTTATGGTGCGGATTCAGCAGTACCAAAGGTGTTGAGGGGGATGCCGTATCGCCGCGGCCATTGCGAATTGAGAGCAGCGCGCAAAACGCCGGTGGCTGCAAACAGGGAAAGGGCGCACGGAGTGCGCCCTTTCCCTGTTTGCGGTCTGTTGAAAGCCTGTGCTTATTGCCTGCCGATGGTGGCGACCATCACGGCCTTGATGGTGTGCATGCGGTTCTCCGCTTCGTCAAACACCTTGGACTGCGGGCAACGGAATACCTCGTCGGTAACTTCCATTTCTGTAATGCCAAACTTTTCATAGATTTCACGACCAACGCTCGTTTCAAGGTCATGGAACGAAGGCAGGCAATGCAGGAAAATGCAATCCGGGTTGCCGGTGGCCTTCATCATGTCCATCGTTACGCGGTAGGGGGTCAGGAGCTTGATGCGCTCTGCAAACTGCGCTTCCTCACCCATGGAAACCCAAACATCAGTATAGATGGCGTCGGCATCCTTAACGTCCGCGATGTCTTCGGAGAATTCGATGGATGCGCCGGTTTCCTTGGCAACCTCGCGCATTTCGGCAACGAGCCGCTCATCCGGGAACAGGCTCTTCGGCGCAATGCCCATAAAGGACATGCCCATCTTCGCCGCGCCGATCATCAGGGAGTTGCCCATGTTGTTGCGTGCGTCGCCCACATAAACAAGATTGCACTTGTTGAGCGGCTTGTGCACATGCTCCTCAATGGTCAGGAAGTCCGCAAGGATCTGCGTTGGGTGGTACAGGTCGGTCAGGCCGTTCCACACCGGAACGCCGCTGTGCTTTGCAAGCATTTCAACGTCATGCTGCTTGAAGCCGCGGTATTCAATGCCGTCATAGAAACGGCCGAGCACTTTCGCAGTATCTTCCAGGGATTCCTTTTTGCCCATCTGGCTGTTGGAAAGGAAGGTGACGTTTGCACCTTCATCGAATGCGGCGACTTCAAATGCGCAGCGCGTGCGGGTGGAAGTTTTTTCAAAGAGCAGCACGATGTTTTTGCCTTCGAGCAGGTTGTTTTTAATGCCTGCGCGCTTCTTTGCTTTGAGATCGTGCGCGAGATCCAGCATGTAACGGATCTCAGCGGGGGTAAAGTCCTTCAGGGTCAGCAGGGAACGTCCTTTCAGATTTACGGGCATAGTCAGTCTCCTTTACGTTATAGTTTGATTGAGAGATTCAGAAAACAGCCTCAGCCGATGAACGGGGCAGCTGTCCGGTACGCTTTTGTAACGTATTCGCTGGTGTAGGCGTGCAGCAGCGCGCCATAATCCAGATTGAAGGAAAGCACATCGCCTACCTTGTAATCCGGTGCGCCGGTCAGGTTCAGGATGAGATGATCCGAGCTTGCGCCGAGAATCTCAACACGGCTGTCATGGGGTGTCAGGCCGCCGGGCACTACATCCTGCCGGCCGATGGCGCAGATGCCGCGCCGCATTTCGCCGCGATCCGGAAACTCCACCTTTTCGCCGAACGCGTTGGCGCCGCAATCTCCGATCGGCCGGGAGGGCTTGCGCTTCACTTCCACAAGCTGCGCTTCCAGCGTGAAGCAGTCCGTATGATATCCTTCCATGGGCACGAGCGCGCCCGTGTCGTTGCCGAGAAGGTATCCTTCGCCGATGCGCAGGTTTGTGATTCCCTCCGGGATGGCGCCCGCGCCCAGCATGGTAAGCGCGCTGGAATTTCCGCCGGATACAAACGGGATGGGGAGGCCATAGCGCTTTCGCAGGCTCCGCGCAATTTGTACAAGGCCGGAAAGGTTCTCCCGGCTTGGAAGAACGCCGCCGAAGCAGGTCATGTTCACGCCCACGCCGTAAAGCTCGAGCGCCGGGCAGGCGATGACGGATTCGGCCAGCGCGTGGATTGCGTCCGTGTTGCGGAAGAAAACGCCCTCGCGCAGGTCGCCCATGTCGATCATGATCACAACCTTGTGCCGCTTTCCCTGCCGGGCCGCCGCTTCTCCAAGCAGGCGCACGGTGTAGGGCTCGCTTTGCTGGCTCACCTCCGCATGGCGCACAACGTCATCCACCTCGGAGGGCTGGGAGATACGCAGCAGATAGCGCGGCTTGCTCCCGGGCAGCCGCGCAAGGTTTTGCACGCGGGAATCCGCAAGGAAATCTGCGCCCGCTTCCGCCATCAAACCGGCAATCCGCGCATCCGCGCACACGCATTTGCTTACAAGCGCTGCGGTGAGCCCGTGCGCATGGCAGAGCGCGGTCATGCGCTCCATGTTCTCGCGCAGGCGGTCCAAATCGGCAATAATCCTTGGATACATGATAACCCTCCGGACGAAGTTTTGCAATTTCTATGTTTGGGGAAGTTTGAATCTCTGGGGAATTCCGGAACCGGATGCGGGAGAGACAGCCGCCCGCGAACCGCCTTAGATGCCAAGGGAATGTTTCATCAGGCGCAGCGCAGCCTCCGGGTAGCGCTTGGAGAGCACGCCGAGCGAAGCCATGATGTAATCATCGTCAAACAGCAGCGAAAGCTCGCCTTCCCTCGGATAAAGCATCATTTTTGCGGTGTTGCAGTCCGCAAGGGCGCGAAGCAGCGCCTCCCGGTGTGGCAGCCGCGTCAGCGCGCCGCCTGTGCCGACGATGTATTTCACCTGCGTCAAATCCTTGCCTTCGGCTACCGTCTTTCGGCCGGAAGGAGTGTAGATATAGCGCAGCGCGCCCGCATGGCGCGTCAGCGCCCGGACGCCCGCCTCCCGGCAAAGGCGCTCCGTAAGGCGGAACTGCGCCTCGGTATCCGGGATGGGCCTGTAATGCTCCATAACGGCGGGAACATCCAGCGAAAGCTCGCGGGAAAGCGCTTCTTCACCAAGCATGGCAACAAGGTTTTTCGCGTTGACATAAAGGCCGAGATCCCCCTCCACGGTGCGTTTTGCGAAGGGTTCGGGGCGCGTCTGGATGGAAGCGATTTCATCCGAGCCGTTCGTGACGGAATGCACATCCGTCGTTGCGCCGCCGATGTCCACGACCACGAGATCTCCAATTGCGCCGTAAAGCAGTTGAGAAGCTTCCATCACCGCGCCGGGGGTGGGCATGATCGCACCGGTCACCATGTCGCGGATGTGTTCCATGCCGGGCGCTTTGACGATATGCTCCTCGAACACCTTGTGGATAATGCGCCGCGCGGGCTCGATGTTGAGAAGGTCAAGCTTCGGGTACACATTTTCTGTAACCGTGCAGGGCAGGCCCGCGCGGTCAAAAATGGATTTGACGTGCGTTTGATTCTGCACGTTGCCCGCATAGATGACGGGCGCGCAAAGGCCGGACTCCGCAATGCGCTCAGCATTGAAAAGCGCGGTTTCCCGTTCGCCGTAATCCGTACCGCCCGCAAGGAGAATGAGGTTGGGCTTTGCCTCCTGCAAATCCATCAGGTCAAATTCGGAAAGCTTGCCTGCCGTTGCAAGCTTTACAATTGCTCCCGCGCCGAGCGCCGCGGCCTCTGCGGCCTTGACGGTCATGTCGTAAACAAGGCCGCACACGCACATGCGCAGCCCGCCCGCCGCAGAGCTTGTGGCGAACATCTCGCCGTATTCAAGGGAATCCCAGCCCTGCTTTGCCTGCATATCGGCGATTGCGCCGCGGAGGCCGGCGCGGACGTCGCCTTCCAGCACGCTCGTTGGGGCCTGCCCCTGCGCGATAAAGCGCGGCGCATCCCCACAAATGCCGGAAAACGCGTTGACCAGCGTGGTGGTGGAGCCGATTTCGGCCACAAGAACGTCAATGAACATGCGGTGTATCTCCTCCGGATCGGTCAATAATTGGAAATTGGCAACTTACAATGGACAATGATCCGCTTTGGCGGGAACAATCCTCAGTCGCCTGCGGCGACAGCTCCTTTGCCAAAGGAGCCTTTTGGTTACAGCATCCCCCAAAAGCCCCCTTTCAAAAAAGGGGTGGCAGCGGCGAAGCCGCTGACAGGGGATTGCCATATCAGCACAGCCTTTACGGGGGATTGCCAACCGCGCTCCTGCAACAAGTATCAATTGTACATTGTAAATTGTCAAGTTTCCGCCCTGCCGCGGAAAGGGAAACGAGATCCGGGGCAGGGCGGAGCCGAACAGATATCAGATCTTCCCTTCGGATTCCAGCTCACGGCGGCGCTTCACAAGGAAGGTGGCTACGTGGTGGCCACGGCTGCCGCGGCCGAAGCCCTCGTCCGCGCCGTTGGCGCGCGCTTGTGCGGAAGCAACCTGCGTGCCGCCCGCAACGAAGATCAGCTTGTCGCGCACACCCATTTCGGTGGCGATGCGGTTGATCTTGGCAATGTTCTTATAGTGGATGTCATCGTGGCTGATGATGGTGGAGGCGAGCATCGCATCCGCGTTGAGCTCGATCGCCGCGTTCACGAGCTTCTCCGGCGGGACGGAAGTGCCGAGATAATGCACCTCGATGCCGTATTTTTCGATGCCGCCGTGCTTGATATCGATGATCTCGCGGAGGCCTACGGAGTGCTCATCTTCGCCCACCGTGCCGCACACGACGCGCATTGGCCTGCGCTCGATGTCCGCGCGAATCTCATCGTCGCTCATGACGTCCGGCTCCTCGGGGATCACGAGCTTGTCGATCTCGATGGCGAAGGGAACCTTGCCCTTGAGCTCGATGCGCGTGCCCTCGGCGCCGTGCATGATTTCCTTGGAAATGACCTCGCAATCCGTGAGGTTCATGCGCTTTGCGCATTCAAGCGCCGCCGCTTCCGCAATATGCTTTTCTGCGGGGAAGAACATCGTGAGCATCACGGTGCCGTCCGCAAGCCATTCCATTTCGGGGCGGATCATCTTTGCGCCGGGCTGGGCGAATTCCTTCACCTCGGCCATGCGCACGTTGCAGTTGTCCTCCTCGTCCAGCTCGTCGATGTAAACGATCTTTTCCGGGCATTCCAGCGTGCAGCCGCCGATGAGGTCGGAAGGATTCGTCGCGCCGTACTGGGCGATGTTGTTGTAGCCGTAATGCGCGGTGACGGGAGCCATGTAATCCGCTTCGCGCTTCACGATGGTGCCTGCGCCGATGCCGCCCGCAAGCTTGCGCGCGATGCCGTCGCCGTTGCGCTCGGGGTAAATGCCGCTGTCCACGAACATGCCGGCCTCAACCGCCGCGAAGTAACCGCCCTGTTCGACCATTTCCTCCATGAAGAGGATGGCGCGCTCCTTGAGCTCGCGCGCCTTGTCGCGCAGGTAGCCCTCCTTCTTGAGCTCCACCATGTCCATGAGGCCGTCCATGCCGACAAGCGCCTGCTTCGCGGTGTCGCACGCCTCGATGTTATAGATGTGCCAGGGCACGTTGCGGCCTTCGTCAGGCGTGATGGTGGATTGAATGTCCGCGCTCGTGAGCTTGGAGATGAGCATGTTGAGCACATGGGTCACCGTCGCCTCACGGGTGGAGGATTCGATGTACTTGGTGTTCATCTGCGCGCGCATGCGGTACTCGTGGAAGAGATCGCGCAGCGCCACGGCATACGGAAGGTCCATGTGGACGCAGGGGGCAGGCGTTGCCGTGGGCGGCACGGTGGAAAGGCAGATGTTTTTCTTATCGATGCCGACCTTTGCGGAGAAGATGGCGTTGATGCCGTGCTGCACCATCAGCTCCGGCATGACCTTCCAGGCCTCGCGCGCGGTGGCGTTGGCGTTGTGCGCGCCGTCGATCTGCGCCATGCCCGCCCAGGCGATGAGGCGCTTGGATTCGCACGCGTCCACGAAGGAGCGCGCCATGTTGATGTTGCGGTAAATGACGTTATACTGCGGATCCTGATGCACGCCGTTCACGCCTTCTTCGGCGAACATCACGGCGATATCCGGGCCGGCAACGCCGGAAACATAGCTGTGGTAATTGATGGGGCGGCCGACTTCATCCTCGATCATGTCGAGCGCCTTGCGCTGCGCACGAACCTGCTTGCGCGTGATCGGCACGCCGCCCATGCCCTGCGGGGTGCCTTCGATGAGGCCGTCAAAATGGCTTTGGCCGGCGGTGCGGATGACCATGATGTGATCCGCGCCGTGGTGCGCGCCCATGCGCATGCGGCGGATGTCGTCCTCAAAGCGGCCGGAGGCGATCTCCGTTGTGATGACGGGCATCGGCTGCGGGTCAATGTCGTCAAAATAATGCGCCGGCGGCAGTGGGACGGAATCCTTCAAAGGCTTGGAGCAGTCCTGATACACAAACGGGCCCATTTTGAGGCCAGGGGCAGGCTCGCGCCAGGTCCAGCCGCGCCTGCGGGGACGGTAATTTTCAAGATCCTTTAAGATTTCGGATACGTCGATGTTCTTGTTCGGGTCAAGTTTATAATCGCTCATGTCGCACCTCCGTTAAAACTGCGCGGCGGCTTCATCCCAAAGCCGGTCTTCGCAAAGCGCAAGGCCTGCGGCGCGCACATCCATGTTCTTGGCTTTGGCAAGGCGGTAAACCACGTTGCCTGCGCCGTGGGCAATGAGGCTGCGCTCCATGCAGCCGTCCACGATGTGCTTCGCTTCGAGGGACGAAAAGCCCATGCGAAGGAGCACACTGCGCTCGATGGAGGGCGAGGTATATTCATAGCCCATCTTGAGGAGCGGTTCGGTGATCTGCTCGGCGAGCGCCCAGAAGCGCTGCTCAAGCTCGGTGTCGGAAAGGTTTGCAAGGTGCGCGCGCCTTTCCTGATAATCGTCTGCCCGTTTCATGTTGGTTCCTCCTGATTGTTCTGTGTTCGTTTGTTTGCTGTCAGGGGCGGCATGGCGTGAGCCGTGCCGGGGGGATGCCGTGTCTTTGCGGGGCAAGGGCAAATCCAAAGCGATGCCGGGAGATTGCCCCGCCCCCGCAAATCAAGCCTTACAGGTTCTTAAGCACGTTTTCAACAAACGCGCGGGAAGAATTCGTTTCCTCCATCAAATAGGCGATATCCGCTTCGGTCAGCGGGCCCTTGGCACGGGAAACCTGGCGGCGGATGAGGGACGTGCGCATATGGTCGATATCCACATCGCGCGCCTTCAGCAGGGAAGGATCGGCCGGGAACACGATGTTCGTGCCGGGGATTTCCGTTTCCGGATCGCCGAAGAGCAGTTCGATGCCGTTCTGCCGCGCAAACGCCAGCTGCGGCTGAATGTGCTTGCCCGCGCCGGTGTATTCCGTTTCCTGCGCGACGATGATCTGATCCTCATCCAGCTCCTGCGCGAGGGCGAATGTCGCGGCAAGGCTCGTGTTTCCTGCGGGACCCTTTTCCATGCCTTCAAGCGTGGCGAGCGCCTCGGTGATGTAGAACACTTCGCCCTGTTTCACGGTAACGTAGCGATCCATGTAGCGGATGGGGCGCGCTGCGCTGCGCGGCACATCGCTGTGATCGGGATCGATTGCATACGGCATGCCGAAGCCGGTGTGCGCGGTGGTGAAGGACTTGCGGTTAAACTGCGCGTCGCTTGCCATGCTGAGACCCTTGAGGTCAACGGACGCCGCCACGACCTGTGCGTTGCAGCCGGCCTTTTTGAGGCCGCGCGCGGTGCCGGTCAGGTTGCCGCCGCCCGCGTTTGCGCAGACGACCACATCCGGGTTGCGGCCATAGCGCTCCTTGAACTGATGCCCAAGCTCCCAACCGAGCGTTTCCACGCCGCCCACGCCGAAGGCGGAATAGAGCGAGGCGTTGAAATAGCCGGTCTCTTCAAGCATCATGAGCACTTCATAGAACAGCTCCGGGCCGACGGAAAGCTGGAGCACTTCCGCGCCGAGCGCTTCGCACTTGCGCGCCTTTTCGATGATCTCCGGCTGGCCGCTCTGCTTGGAGTCATAGCATTCCTGCACGATGATGCACTTGAGCCCCTGCATCGCCGCCTGGGAAGCCACGGCCGCGCCGTAGTTGCCGCTCGTCGCGGCGATGACGCCCTTGTAACCCATCTTCTTTGCGTGGTATACGCTTGTGGCGGCACGGCGCTCCTTGAAGCTGCCCGCGGGGTTCGCAGCTTCGTCCTTCATGAAAATGCGCGCGCCCTTGCCGGGCTTTGCATACTTGCGGGCAAGCGCCGTCAGGTTGTGAAGCTCGAAAATCGGGGTGTTGCCCACATTGTATTCGCGCTGGATGCGGATATGGTCTTCCAGGGTATAGCCGGTGCTGTTCATCAGCGCCTCATAATCGAAGGCGATGGAGCCGGACTCAAAGCGGCTGTAATCGATGCCCATTGCCTTGTTGACGATCTCAACCTTGCGGCCTGTGACCGCATCGTAGCTCTTATCCATGTTGTTCATGCTTCTTCACCTCCAAACAAGGCCTTGCGCAGGGATTCTTCCATCGTGAGGATCTCCGGCACGAATGTGCCGTAGTTCAGCGTATAGCAGGGGTTCACCTCAACGAGCGTGCCGCGTTCCTCGCGGCCGGTGGAGGTGAGGATGGTAACTTCGTCGCCGATCTCGGCGGCATCGTTTTGCAGATGACCTTTTGCCCACATTTCAAGCGGCATTTTTTTGGTGTCCTCGGGCAGCTTGCCGGTGCGCTGTTCGGGCGTTAAGATGATGTTGTGAATGCGGACCCAGTCGTTTTTCTTTGCCATAGCAGTTCCTTTCCGTCAATTGGTGATTGGCAATCGTAATTTACTTTTCAATATAATCCCTGAAGTCGCCCATGATGGCACGCGGCACGGGGAGATCAAGCATCGTCCTGAGGCCGGGGCGCGCGTTGATAACATGCGGGATCATGTTTACAATCATGGCAATGGTGCCGACGCCGCCGTCCACTTCCGGGTTGATGGCCATGCTGACCGCCGGGCTGCCCTTCAAAACGATGTAATCGCCGGTGTGGGTGCCTTCCAGTTCGGGCTCGATCTGCTGCGGATGGATCATGTCGATCTTTGCAGCGCCGTCCACATAGCCCTGGCCGGTCATGTTCACGCCGGCCACATCGCCCGCCTTGGCAAAGCCGTAAGGGGACTTGCGGTCCACGTTTGTAACGATGGGCTTCATCTGCTGCTCGAACTTGTCAACCTTCCAGCCGAGCGCCTCCGCGATCATGCCGACGGATTCCGCAAAGCCAACATGGCCCGCAAGCGTGCCGTCCGCAACGCCCCGCTCAAACGCTTCCACCGTAAGGCCAACGCCCTGCTCCTCCATCACGGCCGGGCCGAAGGGAGAGAGGCTGTTTACGCGGCGGCACTGCACGGATTCGACATCCGTCATGCAGCCTGTGAGGCAGATGGCAAGCAGGTCCATCATCAGGCCGGGGTTGATGCCCGTACCCAGGATGGAAACGCCGTTCGCCTTTGCAAGGCGATCCATTTCTGCGGCAAGCTCAGGCTGTTGAGCCTTCGGGTAGCTCATTTCCTCCGCGGAGGTGATGACGTTCACTCCCTTTTCCACAACGAGCTTGATCTTCGGGAACACCTTTGCGGTAAAGGAATCCGTTGCAATGATGCAGACGTCGCACTTTTCCTTTGAAACGACCGCCTCAATGTCCGGTGAAACGAGCACGTCTGCCCGTTCGCCGCGCTCTACGCCAAGCACTTCAAAGATGCTTTTCCCTACGCGTGCGGGGTGAATGTCGCACACGCCCGTGATGTCCACGCCCTTTTTGCGCAGCAACACCTTCGCGACGCCGCTGCCCATAGCGCCGAATCCCCAAATTGCAACCTTGATGTTTTCCATACTGCTTCCTCCGCTTTTTTGTTTGCTGTTTTCTATGAAAAATCTGACATTGCATAACTGTTTATTCTATTGTATAATGCAAAAAAACATTACTCAAACGAATGTTTTTTATATTATACATGAATAAACGGAATACAAGGAGGGTGGAATGAGCCTTCAGAAATATGTTGCGTTTCTTAAAACCGTGGAGCTCGGAAGCATCAGCCTTGCGGCGGAGCAGATGGGGTACACGCAATCTGCCGTAAGCCGCATGATCCTGGATTTGGAAAAGGAATGGGGGATGGAGCTGCTGCACCGCAGCCGCGCGGGCATTGCGCTCAGCTCGGTTGGGGAGCATCTGCTGCCGGCGATTCGTTCCATCGTTGCGGACTGCGAGGAACTGAAATTCGCGGTGAATGAACTGCATGGCCTGCATACGGGCCTTGTGCGCGTCGGCACGTTTACGAGCGTCGCCAACATGTGGATTCCATCGCTGCTGGTTTCCTTTCAGAAGCTGTATCCCGGCATTGAGTTTACCTTGATGAACAGCGAGAACTATTCGGAAATTGAGGATTGGATCCAGCATGGCAAGGTGGATTGCGGGTTTGTGAATCTGCCTACAGTCACGGACCTGCAGGTCAGCTTCCTGCGCCGCGATACGCTCATCGCGGTGCTCCCGCCGGAACACCCCCTGGCGCAAAGCCCCGTGTTCCCGATTGCAAGGCTGCAGGACGAACTTTTCATCAAGCTCAAGGAGGATACGGACAACGAGCTTTCGCGCTTCCTTGGCAATCTGGCGCGGCCGCCCAAGGTGCGTTACGAGGTGAACAGCGACCACATGATTCTTTCCATGGTGGAATGCGGGCTTGGCATCAGCGTGATGCACTCGCTTCTTGCGGATATGGACCGCTACAATGTGGTGTGGAAAAAATTTGATTTGCAGCAGCACCGGGATATCGGCATTGCAACGGCAAAACAGGCCAAGCTTTCAAGCGCAGTGAAGCTTTTTGTTGCGCATGTGCGGGAACAGATCGGGCCAATGAGCAATTGATCATTGGCAATGGATAAGGAACAATGGACAATTATGGCAGCGGCGTGAGCCACTGCCGGAGGATTGTTCTTAGCTTCGCAAAAATATGGCAATCTGCCGCTTTGCAGCGTGAGCGTGCCAAATAAAATGCAATAGCAAACAGAGACAGGGGGAAAACAGGATGGAACAAATGCTTAGCACAAACCAGGCGGAGGAACTGAGCGCGATTCGCCAAAGCTGCAAGGCGCGTCAGCGGTATGCGCAAATTCAAATGATTGCGCTTGTGGCCATGGCTGCTGGTGTGATCGCATTTGTGCTTCTGCTCATGCCGCGGGCAAGCGCTGCGCTTGCGCAGGTGGATGCCGTAGTGGGGGAGCTTGCTTCGGTGGACTTTGCGGGTATGGCAGAGCGGGTGGATGCGCTTGTTGCGCAAAGCAGCGCCAGCATGGAGGGGCTGGATACAGGCCTTGCCGATTTGCACCGTGCACTCGCCGTGCTGGAGGGTGTGGATCTTCAAAGCCTGAATGAGAGCATTGCTTCGCTTTCGGCTATTCTGGAACCGCTTGCCCGGCTTTTCGGGAGGTAAGCGTAAAACTCTTCCTTATTAAGAATAAATAATGCGTCGGCATAAGTTGCACAGGGTTACGGCTCCCAATTTTTGGGGGCCGTTTTTATAAAAATTTTGGCCGCTTTTTTTCTGAAAAGGGCGTTTTGCAACCGAAATGTAATCTTCCGTTGCTATAATAACGGTATAAGGGGGGATTCTGTGCATGCACGCGGCGTGCAAAGCACATGATCAACAAAAAACGGGAACCGCGGGCCTTCGGGCCGTATGCGCGGAAACGGAACTTATGGAAGAGGACGGAAAGGAGAAATCGTATGAACCAATTCAAAAAACCGCTTGCAATGCTGTTGGCGCTTGTCATGCTTTGCGGCGCGTTCCTCAGCGACGGCAAACTTGCGTTTGCTGAGGGGGAACCTGAACCGACGGTCATCGACGTGACCGAAGGCGAAAAGCCGGATGGAACACCGGCGGGCGACGTTCGGGAGGCGGGCGCCCCGGCAGGTGACCCAGCGCCGGAGCCTACACAGGAGCCTGTACCGGAATACACCGTTACGTTCGTGGTAGGAGAGGACAGCTTCCCGGTGACGGTCGCCGAAAACGCGGATGCCACAGTCCCGGAAGGGGCAAATGCGGCGATCACGGCCTACGAAAAAGCAAACAATCAGGTTTTTGTCGGCTGGGACAAGGGCTTCACTTCCATTGTCGCAGACACGGAGGTAACGGCGCAGTTCGCAGCCGCGACGGCCCCGCTTACCATTCATTATAAGGACACCGACGGCAATCAGCTGCGCGCTTCGTATGAAGCGGTGTTTGCCATTGGCGCACCATACAGCGTAGATTCCCCTGAAATTCAGGGATACGTGGTAGAATCGGGCAAGGAAACCGTTTCCGGCACAATGGCGGCCGGCGGCGTTACTGTTACCGTCACCTATTCCGTAACGGATGCGAGCTATACGGTGCAGCACTGGGTTGAGCAGATCGACGGCAGCTTCATCATGAAGGATGAAGAGACGATCAGCAACGCGCAGACGGGCACGACTGTGACCGCGGTTGCAAAGTCCTATGAAGGCTGCACCGCGCCCGACCCCATGCCGAGCGCCATGGTTGCGGCGGAGGGCACGGTGATCGCGGTGTATTACACCCGCAACACCTACACCGTTTCGTTCGACGCGAACGGCGGCAGCTATGTGAGCTCCATCTTCGATGTGAAGCACGGCGCGAAGGTCGCCGCACCCGCGGAGCCCACGCGTGCAGGGTATACGTTTGCAGGCTGGCTGAACGGCGAAACCGCGTTTGACTTCATCAACACGCCCGTTACCGGCAACCTCACGCTTACCGCAAAGTGGGGGCCGAAGCTTGTGAACTACACCGTGGTGTACTGGCAGGAAAATGCGGACGACGATGGCTACAGCTATGTGGAAACCGCGACGAAGCAGGGGTACGCAGGTTCCGAAGCCACGTTTGATGAAAAGGACTATGCGCATTTTGTAGTGAGCGAAAACAGCGATTATAAGCTGATTTCGGGCGACGGCAGCACGATTCTGAATGTGTACTATGACCGCGAGGAATATACGCTTACGTTTGTGGATGGCGATGGGGATGAAACCCTGATCTGCGGAAAGCAGGAGCATACACATAGCAGGCGTTGCTATGAGTGGGTGTTTGTGTGTGAGAAATGGCATTGGCATAACGAGAGTTGCTATGAGCGTCGGCTTACCTGCGGCCTTGAAGAACACACGCATTCCAGCGCCTGCTATGCTTCCGGCGTGGTGGCCACCATTACCGCTAAGTATGGTGCGTATATTGCGGATGAATTCAACAAGGCACCCTTCAACACAACATATAACGGCCGTGCATGGGAAGATACGGGCAATACCTATGGCTACGCCCTGCAAACGCTCGACCGTATGCCGGGTACGAATGTAACGTTCCGGCTGTATGATAAGAGCTCCAACAAGCTCAAGACCATCTATTACTGGGTAGAGAGCCTGCCCGGTGTCACACCGGATAAAATAGAGGGTGGTATTGGGTATACTCTGCTTAAGACGGTTGATACCTACTTCAACTACATGACTTATGAGGAAGAGTATCACCCCATTGAAGGCTTTATACGCCAGAGTGCAAGCGCTGCGGGCTTTAACAGGAGTCAGAAGAACTTTGACAAAAACAACGAAGGCCATCTGTACTACACGCGTGAAAGCTACAATGTTCAATACTATAATGTAACGGGCGTTGTACACACCGCTTCCGCGAAATATCAACAGAGCCTTGCGGGTTACGGCGCTTATACGCCGAACCGCCCGGAAGGCATTGACGAAAGTTTCGTGTTCTCCGGTTGGTACAAGGATGAGGCATGCACCACAGCATTTGATTTTGCAAATGCTACGATGCCGGCGGGCAACATCGTGGTCTACGCAAAGTGGGTTGCACCGGTGTTCACCGCTACGTTTGAGTATCAGGTAATGATCGGTGGCGAAACGCATACCGTACAAGCGGATATCCCTTACGGCAGCACCATCAGCGCGCCTGTTGTCACGCACCCGGAAGGCTACCCGTTGGAGGGCTGGTATACCGATGCGGCATATGCGAACCGCTTTGACTTCAGTACGCCGATCACAAAGGATATCACCCTGTACGCCAAGTGGCATACGACACAAACCTACGGTTATACCGTTAAGTATGTGGATGCAATCGGCACGGAGATTGCGGAAGCTGAGTCCTTCACCGGCACGCCGAACACAACCGTCATCGCACAGGCCAAGAAAATTGACGGCTACGAGCTCAACGATGCACAAAGCAAGAGCGTGCTGCTTGATGCGGACAACAAAGAGATCGTATTTAAGTACAGGTACATCGGCACATACAGCTACACCGTGCAGTACCTGCTTGAGGGCACTACAACGAAGGTGTCCCCGGATAAGGTTGTGCCGAATGTCAGCAGCCGCATCGTCACCGAAAACGCGAAGTATGTGAACGGCTACGTGCTGATTTCGGATACCCCGCAGACGATCACCCTTTCTTCGGATGCATCAGAGAATGTCATCAAGTTCTATTATAGGGCGCTTGGTGAAGAGATCATGATCCGCTACTGGGTTAAGCACGTGATCGATAATGGGGACGGCACCACCACCCTGCGCGCCATTGAAATGAAGAGCGAAACCGTGGCTAAGGGTCAGTCCCTCACCGTTGCGGAGGCGGATGTTGAGAAGAAAACGTTTGAAGGGTACAAGTATGATCGTGCTGATACGCTTCCTTCCACATTCACGGATAACAGCAGCAGCAACATCATCACCCTTTATTATGTGAAGGACGAAACCCAGACTAAGACGCTTTCCTACACCGTGGAGCATTATCTGGATAATGCGCTCCAAACGGCTGACACCATGACCGTTGAGGAAAAAGTTTGGGTGCTCGACCCAGCCACAACGCTTACCGTCACACAAGAGAGCGTTGCACACAAGAACTACACCAACGCTGTGTTCACGCATTCCGACCCGGCAACCATCCCCGGAGCGATTCAGAACGGCGGCGTGATCAAGCTGTATTACGTTACCAAGACGGCGATCACCATCACCGCGAAGAGCGACAGCAAGACCTATGACGACACGGCGCTTGTGAACGGCGGTTATGACCTGACCGGCACGCTCAAGGCAGGCGACACGCTTGATGTGACCGTTTCCGGCAGCGTAACCAACGTAGCTGACAGCAGTGAGGGCAACAATGTCATCACGAGCGTGAAAGTTCTGCGCAATGGCATCGATGTAACCGCGCAGTATACCATCAACAAGGTGCCCGGTACGCTCACGATTAACCAGCGCCCCGTGACTTTCACCGGCGAAACCGCGACGAAGCCCTACACCGGTTCCGAGCAGGAGATCACCGGCATCACGGAGGCCGGCCTGCTTGAAGGCCACACCTATACAGGCCTTACCTACAGCGCGAAGGGCAAGGACGCAGACGAGTACAACGGCGCGTTCAGCGGCACGGTAAAGATCATGAACGGCAATGCCGATGTAACCGGGAACTATGCTGTGACAAAGACCCCCGGCAAGCTGACGATTACCGCTGTTACGGGCGAAGTCAGCGTTACCATCAAGGAAAACAGCGCGACCTACACCTATGACGGCACAGAGAAGACCGTGACCGGCTACACCGTAAAGAGCATCAGCAACCCGCTGTACACCGTGAACGACTTTACGTTCAGCGGCACGGCAAGCGTGAGCGGCACGAAAGCGGACTTCTACCCGGTGCAGGTGAATGCAAGCGACTTCACGAACAAGAACGCGAATTTCTCCAACGTGAGGTTTGTAATTGAGGATGGCGGGCTGACGATTAACCCCGTCACGAGTGAAATCGTTGTTACCATCACGGAGAACAGCGCGACCCACACCTACGACGGCACAGAGAAGACCGTGACCGGCTACACCGTAACAAACATCAGCAATACGCTGTATTCCGAAAGCGACTTCGCGTTCAACGGCACGGCGAGCGTGAGCGGCACGAGCGAGGGCTTCTACCCGATGACGCTCACGGCAAGCGACTTTGAGAACAAGAACGAGAACTTTACCAACGTAACGTTCAAAATTGTGGACGGCGGCCTGACGATTAACCCGACTGATGCGGAAGTGATCGTTACCATCACGGAGAACAGCGCGACCTACACCTACGACGGCACAGAGAAGACCGCGACCGGCTACACCGTAACAAGCATCAGCAACCCGCTGTACACCGTGAACGACTTCGCGTTCAGCGGCACGGCGAGCGCAAGCGGCACGAACGAGGGCTTCTACCCGATGCAGCTGACGGTGAATGATTTCCGGAACACCAATGGAAACTTCACGAACGTTGCGTTTGTTATCGTGGATGGCGGGCTGACGATCAACCCGGTTTCGGACAAAGTGACGGTAACCATCACGGAGAACAGTGCGACCCACACCTATGATGGCACAGAGAAGACCGTGACCGGATATACCACAAGCATCAGCAACCCGCTGTACACCGTGGACGACTTCGCGTTCAACGGCACGGCGAGTGTGAGTGGCATGAACGAGGGCTTTTACCCGATGACGCTTGCGGCGAGCGATTTCCGGAACACCAACACGAACTTTGCAAACGTGGAGTTTGTCATTGTGGACGGTGGCCTGACGATTAATCCGATTACAGACGAAGTGACGGTAACCATCACGGAGAACAGTGCGACCCACACCTATGACGGCACAGAGAAGACCGTGACCGGATATACCGTAACAAGCATCAGCAACGGCCTGTACACCGCGAGCGACTTCACGTTCAGCGGCACGGCGAGCGCGAGCGGCACGGAAGCGGACTTCTACCCAATGCAGGTCAAAGCGGATGACTTCACGAACAAGAACACGAACTTCTCGAATGTGAAGTTCGTCATCGTGGACGGCGGACTGACCATCACCCCCATTGAAACACCGATCGTCATCACCGCGGACAGCAACGAGAAGGAATACGATGGCACAGCGCTGACCGACAGCGGCTATACGTACACCGAAGGCGTCCTTGTTTCTGGCGATGTGCTGACGGCGGTTGTCGCAGGCAGCCAGACGGATGCGGGTTCGAGCGCGAACAAGGTGACATCCTACAAGGTCATGCGCGGCGAAGAGGAGGTAACGGCGAATTACACCTTCGGCGACTCCGTGGACGGCACGCTCAAGGTCACCCCGCGTGCGATCACCATCACGGTGAGCGATGCGAGCAAGCTGTTCGGCACGGCTGACCCGATCTTCACCGGTAGCATTACCAAGGGCGAGCTGGTGAACGAAGGGGATCTTGGAACCATTGAATACTACCGCATCAACGCGGGCGTGGAAGCGGTCGGCACCTATAATGCGGTGCTCAGCGCGAAGCTCAAGGAGGAGAACGGCAACTACGCTGTAACCGTGGTCAACGGCTCGTTCACCATCTATCTGCCGGAGCCTGAGCCCATCATCCCGACGCCCACGCCGGACATCCCGCTTGATGTCCCGCAGACCGGCGATGGCGCCATGCTGCACACGATCATCGGATTTGCCTGCATTGTCATGGCGGGCCTGCTTGGCAAGCTCCGCCGCAAGGAGAATGAAGGCGAGGCATAATCTGCCCTGAAGGAACCAAACCTGAAAACGCCCGCCGGGTCTTTTGACCCGGCGGGCGTAATTCATTATCAAAAAGGGAGAAGGGATTTTCCGGCAGCCAGCCGCTCTGCCGGGTTCAGGGACGCGTGCTCCCGTCCCCCTTTCGGATTTCTTCCAGCGCGCCCGAGCGGGCGAGCGTGAGGAGCGCGCCGGTTACACGGCGGTCATAGCGGTCTTTCAGGGCATAGAGTTCTTCCGCTGCTTCCAGGCAGCTCATTTGCCGGTTATAGCCGCGGTCCGTCGTCATAGCGTCGAACGAATCCGCAACGCCGATCATCCTTGCCTCCACGCTGATTTCATCTCCAATGAGGCCGAAGGGATAGCCGCTCCCGTCCAGCCGTTCATGGTGGTTGCGCGCGATTTCAACAATTTTTTCGTCAAACCGCTGCTTAAGGATGCGCGCGCTGTCCATGGGATGGCGCGCGATGAAACGCTGCTCGCTCTCTGTAAGCGGCTGGCGCTTTTTCAATATATCATCCGGTACAAAGCATTTCCCGATGTCGTGGAACAGGGATGCAACCATCAGGGTATCGAGCGAAACGGTGGCGGTATCCATGCCGTCAAGCGCCATTTGTTCCAGAATTTTTGCCGAATAACACATCACATGCACGCTGTGCGCGTATGTATAATGATCCTTTTCGTCGATTTGGCGCAGCAGGTTGGTCAAATCGTCCTGAAAACCGAACAGGGAATCGAACAGCGGGCGGTTGGTGATGTAAAGAAGCTCCGTGGATTGTCTCGCGCGGATGAGAAGCTCATCCCGAAGGCCATGTACATAAAAGGAGTCGCCTGCCGCAAGCTGCTGCGGGCTGCCGTCTACCTTCATTTCAAGCGCGCCGGAAAGAATATGGAAAAACTCAAGGGTTTCAACATCCTCCGCAGGCGTAATCCACACGGTTGCGCCTTTCAGGATGCTTTGGCGCATCACTTCAAGGCCGCCAGCCTGCGCGAGCAAACGAAGGCTGCCGACGGATTCGATGCCGGCTTCCAAAGAGATCCCTTCGGTTTTTTTTATATACAGGCCGTCCATTTTACGCTGTGAAACGCGGCTGTAGCCGCATGGGGTCCCGGGCGTATCCCGAAGGATACGCGCGAATCACGCGGCTTCGTTTCCGGTTCCGATGGGGGGAACGTTCACCACGCGCAGCGGGTCGATCAGCACCAGCTGGCCGTCGATCTCATACGCAACGTAAACGCATTCTACCGTAGCGCCAATTTCATCCGCATAGGCCATGATCTCGGCGACGATCTGATCCACCTGCTGAAGCAGCCACTTCACGTCGTTCTGCGGAGTGCTCTGCGCATAGCGAACGAGCGCATCGATGCGGGCGTTTGCCACGGACACCATCAGCCGCAGCTTCAAAACCTTTGCGGCGTCAACGAACCAGCCGATCAATCCCGCAGTGCCGGCTACGGGAACATCCCCGGGAGAGGCGGCAAAGGAGACAGCCGGCAGGGCAAAAGCGAGCAGCATGGACGCGGCGAGCAAGAAAGCGAGTTTCCGTTTCATGGTGATTTCCTCCTGTTTGAAGCTTAAATGGAATACCGGCTGCGCCGAATGCAAAAACAGCCGCTGATGCAGCTGCCCGGTTACCACGCGGCTTCAAAAGACGTCGTGGCGCATGAAATGCATTGTGGTACAGTACGGCAACTGGCTGCCATAGGCGAACGCCCTTAGGCCCTTTAGCTTTGCGCCCTCCGCTTTCACGGGGTTTGCCTTTTACATAGAAAATGGATTGTTCTATACTCAATTTCATTCTAGCATGGAGGCAGGGGGCTGTCAACTGCGTTTTCGGTCGCGCATAACGCAAAAAGCCCACGCAAAGCGGGCTTTTTGCAAGGGGGGGATGGGGGATCATTCGTCTGCAGCAATTGGTGCAAGGCGGTAGCTTACGACGAACGAGGGATTGGAATACATTTTATAGAACGCCTTTTTTACGCGCTCCAGCGGAATGCGGCCCGTTTCGTAGCTCACAGAAGGCAACAATACAGCATACTGTGTGGAATTGTAGCGGGAGATGGTGTCGCCGCGGCGCAGGTTGTTTTGCAGCGCGCTAAGCAGCAGGCGCATGAGCTTATCCAGCATCAGCGGTTCCACGGGCTTGTCTCCCATGCTGCTGATGGTGATGAGCGCGATGAACATCGTTGTGCCAAGGCGGCTGAGGTTGCGCATATGGAGCTGGTAAATATCCTTGAAAATCACGTATTCGCATACAAATGCGCCGGAACGTGTGTCATCCGCGCAAAGCTCCGCACGGATGCTGTCAATATCCGTTTTGGAGGCGTTGTCAATTTTAATGAGCTTTTTATAAAACTCAAGCATGCCTTCAGGGGGCTGTATGCCAAGGTGGTTGTAATGCAAATCGGTGGCATGGTTATACTGCGCCAGCGCTTCGCTGCTGCGGCCGATCTTCAGTAGCGCCGTCATCAGCTCCAGGTTGAGCGTAGCGTCGAACGCATCCACATCAAGCGCCAGGCGGCACACCTGAGCGATCTCATCGTGTGCACCCTCGCCCTTAAGCAGCACGATATAATGCTGCACCGCCTTCAGGTACATGTTGTGCAGAAATACGCTGCGTGCGACCACCCATGCGTCCATATCGGAGTTGGGCAACAGCTCGCCCGCATAAAGCGTCATCAGCGTTGCAGCCTGCGCGCGGACCTCCGGCGTGAGGGATGCTGCGCGCAGCACATCGTTGCAGGCAGCTTCAAAGGAGAAGACGTCGATCTCACAATCGAGCGCCGGATTCCAGCGGTACCCGCCGCGCTCGGTGATGATGCAATCGGAAAGATCGGGGCTGTAGTCCGAAAGCGTGGCACGCAGCCGGCTTACGAGCGTTTTAAGCGCACTTTCCGGGTTCGTGCTGTTCTCGCCGGGCCAAAGCACCTCAAAAAGATCCTTCATGAGGATGGGCTTATCCCGGTTAAGAATCAGGTATTCCAACAAAACAATTCGCTTTTTTGAACTGCCCAGGCTTTTTATCACTTCCGTACCATTGGCGACGATCTCGAAACGGCCGAGCATAAAAACCTTAACTTTTGGCACTGGCTCTCCCTCCCTTTTACCGGCTGGCAAGAAAAAGATAGAATTACAATGTAACAATTTGCCGACTTAATCTTATAATATAAGCCGCAACCCAAAATGGCAAGCAGAAATCACAACTTTTGGGTCGCAAATTTTGTACTTTCAGGGCAAATGGGGGGCAGGCAGCGTAATCCACCGGCCTTGCGTGTACACGAGGCCGGCAGCGCGCATGTGCCCGAGCTCACGCATCATGGCGCTGCGGTCCGCGCAGATATAGTCCGCAAGCTCGCTGAAAGAGAAGGGCAGAACGAAGCGCAAGCTCCCCGCGCGCGCGGCTGAAAGGTTGAAATAACAAAGAAGCTTTTCGCGGATGCTGCGGCAGCTAAGCACTTGAATGCGCTCGCTCAGGCGCACGGTTTTGTCGGCGACAAGGCGAAGCACGTTTCTTACAAGCAGGCTATGGTGGTCGCAGGCCTTTTCGCAGCGCTTGATGATGTGGGCATAATCGATAAAAACAATTTCGGACGGCGCCCGGGCGACGACGACCGTGCTCTCGCGCGCAATGCTGGAGAAGGCGAGCACCTCCCCGAAAATGCCGCCTGGTGCGAGGGACTCAAGGAGGGTTCTTCCGCCGTTCGCCTCCAGCCGTTCAATGGAAAGCGCGCCGCTTTTGAGGATGCCCACGTCCCCCGGGCCATGCCGGTATGCGCGCACGGTCTTGCCCGCGGCGCAGCGCTCTGTGCGCGTGCCGAAGCAGACCATCATGCGCTCAACTTCTTCGGTTGTAATTCCCTGAAAGAGTTCCGCATCCGCAAGTTGCATCATATTTCCCCCAAACTGTTGCAAATGCAATAGACTTTTCTTGAAACCCATGGTATCATAAGATCAAACAAAAGTACAGAACGGCGAAAGCCGAATTTTAAACGAAACATGGAAGGAGAATTAAAATGAAATTCCGTTGCACAGTTTGCGGTTACGTACACGAAGGCGCCGAGCCCCCGGCAGCATGCCCCCAGTGCAAAGCACCCGCTTCAAAGTTTGTCCCCGTTGAGGAGAATAAAATGGATTGGGCAGCCGAGCATGTTGTCGGCGTAGCCAAGGGCGTTGATCCTGAGATCATCGAGGGTCTGCGCGCCAACTTCACCGGCGAATGCACCGAAGTCGGCATGTACCTTGCGATGGCGCGCGTTGCGCACCGCGAAGGGTATCCGGAGATCGGCCTTTATTGGGAGAAGGCTGCTTACGAAGAAGCGGAGCATGCCGCGAAGTTTGCGGAGCTGCTTGGCGAAGTGGTGACCGATTCCACCAAGAAGAACCTTGAGATGCGCGTTGAAGCCGAAAACGGCGCAACCGCGGGTAAGTTTGAACTTGCGAAGATGGCCAAGGCGCAGAACCTTGATGCGATCCATGACACCGTTCATGAAATGGCTCGCGACGAAGCTCGCCATGGCAAAGCGTTTGCCGGCCTGCTCAAGAGATACTTCGGCTAAGAAAAGCCTTGCATAACCAATAATTCACATTTTAGGGTGTGCGGGAGAAATCCTGCACACCCTGTTTTTGTTCAAATGGTTATGTCTCAAAGCGTGTTCACTTAAACAGACCTGAGTTTATCTTATTCAAACCACTTTACTTTCAGAATAAAATTAGCAGCGTTTTTGTACCCTGCCTTACCATAATATTTTTCGTGCAGTTCATCATTTACCGCTTGCAGCTCCACACAGGATGCTCCTTTTTCCATAACCCTATTCTCTAACTCCTTAAGCAAAAAACTTCCCATTCCTTTATGCTGATGTGTTGCCGAGATAATAATTTCTTCTAATGTATATCCAACAATATCATCATACTGCTTGAAGTATCCCATCGCAAAACCAACAGCCTCATCTTTATCGTTCTTCATTACCAAAGAAAATGAATCTATCATAGATAATACTTGCTGAATTCGTTTCCTTGCTGTTTGCTCTGCCCAGCAACCGCCCTCATAATTATTGTAATAGTCAATATATAGCTGTAATACACCATCAATATCATTTAAATTCATTTCAGTAATTTTCATATCGCTTTCCTCGATTCACGCATAACCAATAATTCACATGACAGGGTGTGTGGGAGAAATCCTGCACACCCTGTTTTTGTTCAACGGGAACGGACACTCCGAAACCGCAGCCGAAAGGAAAGCAGCGGTTTGAAAGGGCATGCTGGATGCAGGGGAACACGGGTTACGACACAAAGTGGGTGGAATTTTCAATGAGCAGCTTCGCATCAATTTCCACATCGTGGGCGGGCTCGCCGTTGATTAAGTGAATGAGCTGTTGTGCGCAATGCTGACCGATTGTATAGTCAACGGATGAAATGCTTGTCAGCTTGGGGGAGACGACTTTGGCAATCAGGTCGCTGTCCAGGCACACGAGCGACACTTGCCCGGGAACCTTAAAGCCCTGTTCCTGCAGAAAATTCAAAACACCGGCGCCGCACCGGTCGTTTGGCACAATGATCGCATCAAAAGCAACGCCCGAAACCAGCAGCTGCTTTACGCAGTAATACCCTGAGTCATAGCTGAACCCGCCGAAAATCAGCAGGGAAGGGTCGGGCTCCAGGCCGGCTTCCTTTAAAGCGCGACAGTATCCCGTATAGCGGTCGTAGGCAGTAAAGCAGCCATGGTTTGAAGTTTCATATTCCTTGATAAAGTCCTCATAATTCCGAATATGGTCCGCCCAATAATAAATGATGAAAGCGATTCTTTTCCGCCCCAGCCGCAGCAAATACCGTGTGCTTAAATAAGCGGCTTCTTCATTGTCCAAGTGCACATGGATCAGGCCGTCCGCGATATAGCGGGGGCCCGTAACAACAATCGGGATATGAGAAAGCGTGGGAGATGCGGCTCTTGGATCCCGGTTTGTGACGGGCGCTATAATGATTCCGGCGGTGTCGGAATTACATGCATTGATGAGGCACTCTGTTTCCTGGTTCGGATCGGAGTTGGAAAGCAGGATGTTTACACGATATCCCGCACGGTTTGCAACGTCAATAATGCCCGTAGCAGTGTGGGAATAATATGTGTTGGAAATTCCGGGCAAAATTAAAACGATATTTTTTTTCCCTTCAACGGCTTTGCTGATCGGGTATCCTAACGTGCGCGCGGACGCGAAAACGCGTTGCGCCAGCGCTGCGTCAACGGCGGCATTCCCATTTAAAACGCGCGATACCGTCGCCGGGGACACGCCGGCATGCGCAGCTACCTGACGGATGTTGGGTTTTCCACATTTTGTCATTTTTACTTCCTCGCTTTGGACAATCATATGGCAGTTTCATTTAAAGTATATCGCAGGAAACGAATAGATTCAATGGAAAGTTTGGTTTTTAAGAAACAGTTTCTGGAAAATACTTCAAATGTGGAAAGGGCCTTCGCCCGTTTACTTATGCATTGACCAACGCGCCTGCAACTCGGCTTCCGCAGCGCCAAAAAGAGGAAAACAGCATATAAATAAAGCATCTTTGCAAAACGGATCACAAGAAGGGACCGCATGGTATTTTTGGAAATGCGTCGAATTTTATAAATTAGGTGATTGACGAAGTCGACAAAAGCACATATAATGTGTTTATCGAAATTAGGCATTTGAGAAACAAAAAGAAACAAATTGTGTTCTACATCTTTTGGAGGAAGAAATCGAAATGACGCTCAAGATGAATGATGCAACAAAGAACGCCCGGCTTTATGATGTCAACTGCACAGCAGATGCGCAAGGCATGAACCTTTGGGTTGAAGAACTGCTGCATCGTTATCAGGATTCTATCTGCTGCGGCAAATATCAGTCGGTTTTCCGTTGCATGAACATCAAGGATGAGAATGTGCTGATCGGCGCTGCCGGCAGGCTTGTCGGCATGCGGATTCTGGTTTCCCGCAGCGCGATTCAAGGCGAACTGGATTACCATAGCGAGCCGGTTTTCGCCATTACGGAGGCCTCTGAAGAAGGCTTCCAAAGCATTCCGTTCCAGCAGATCTTCACGCTCTGCAACCGCCTGCGCAATAAGCTGAAGGATCTGGTGGGGGCGGAATTCTATCGCGTGCCTGTTCTGGGCGGCCTTAAAAGCATCATCCTGAGCGATGAGCCCCAGGAGATCATCAATTACTATCTTCCGGAGATTGAACTGTTCGGAACCGGGAACCGGTTCAGCCTGTTTGCTGCCGGATACATCCCCGAACAGATTTCCCTTCCGGGCGAAGCGGAGAAGCAGAGCCACGCGCTTTGCCCCATCAGCAGCAAGGTGCAGCGCCCCGGAAAAGACGAATACATGGTTCGCATGGCCGGCGTTTTGGAGAAGCTGAAAAGCGACTTCGTGCAAAAAGTTGTTGTTGCGCGCAAGTGCACCGTAACGCCTTGCGAAGCGTTTGATAAGCTTGATTACACGGCGTATTTGCTCGATCGATATTTTCAGGAGTACTTCTACCTGTTCCGCCAGGGCGAAGATGCGTATTGGACGGGAATTTCGCCTGAGATCATCATGAAGCAGAGCGGCAGCGTAGCTGTAACGAAGCCTTTGGCCGGCACAAGGAAAAAATGCGAGGATGACGCCGTCAACCAGCAGGTTCGCAAAGAACTGACCGCAACCTCCAAGGACATTATCGAGCATGAGCATGCGCTCTACTTTATGGTGGATCAACTTGAAAAGGCGGGCATCGGCAAAGTTAATATCGACAAAAACAAAACGGTACTTGAAACACCCTACGCGTTCCACATCAAGAGCGAGATTTCTGTCCAGCTCAAGGAAGGGGTTTCCTGCTTTGATATCATCGGGGCGATTTACCCGCCTGCTACCATCTGGGGCATCCCCGTGGACAGAACGGAGCATATCCTTGCGGAAACAGAGCCGTTCAGCCGGGAATATTTCACCGGGCTCTATGGCTACTGGAACTATGCGGGCGATGCAGATACGGCGCTTGTAATTCGTTCTGCAAAGGTTGAAGACGGCACGGTCAGCGTTTATGCGGGCGGAGGAATTGTGAAATACTCTGACCCGAATGCGGAGTTCGATGAAACCGTAAACAAAATGCGTCCGCTGCTGAGCTATTTTACGGAAAAATGAGCCGCCCCGTGAAAAGGCGGATTCATAAAACTCTTATCTTTCTTCCATCAGAAAGATCAAGAAAAAAAAGGAAGGATGAAAACAACATGAAAAAGTTCCTTGCGGTACTCCTTTGTCTCGTGATGACAGTAGCTGCGTTCAGCGGCTGCACGAGCACAAACGATCCTGCGGATCAGACTGCTGCGCCCGCAGATCAGACTGCTGCGCCCGCGGACCAGACCCCTGCGCCGGACGCTGAGCCGGTATCTTCGCAGGATACGCTTGTTATCGTTACCAACGGCGATCCGGGCCGGCTTCGCAGCGACACGATCAACAACCTTGCCAACATGACCTATAACCGCCTGATCTATGACTATCTGTTCACGCGCAACAGCAAGGGCGAATACGTCCCCTGCCTGTGTGAAGAGTATCAGCTGGATGCGGACAACCTCGGCGTTACGCTGAAGCTGCGCGAAGGTGTCAAGTTCCACGACGGCAACGTCATGACGGCGGACGACGTTCTGGCTTCCCTGGTTTATGGCAAGCAGGACACCTCCTCCGGCAGCCAGCTTGACTTCATCGACTTCGACAACAGTAAGGTCGTTGATGCGAACACCCTTTACCTCAAGTTCAACCGGCTCAACGGTGTTTGGCAGAGCGCATTCCTTGCGATCGGCATCATCGAAAAGTCCGCTTATGAAGCGGCGGCCAGCGCGGATGAGTTCTATCTTGATCCGATGACCACCTCGGCTTATGTTCTTGACAGCTGGGTTTCCGGCGATAACCTCACCTTCAAGGCGTTCCCGGATCACTGGTACGGCGCGCCGAAGATCGAGACCATTGTGGTGCGTATCATCAGCGAAAGCTCCGTTGCTTTGATGGAGCTCCAGACCGGCGGCGTTGACGTTCTGTTCAACCTGTCCCTTGAAAACTACAATTCCGCTTGCGGCATTGAGGGCGTCGTTGGATACGACAAGCAGCCCAGCACCGTTTCCGTGTTCCTTGGCTGCAACCTTAAGAACGAGGCGCTTTCCAAGCTGGAAGTTCGCCAGGCGATCGCCTGCGCAATCGATTGGGATGCAATCTGCTCCGGCGCGTTTGACAACGCGGCAGTTTCCTGCTGCAGCCCGCTCGGCGAGAACGCTTTTGGCTATGACGCAAAGTGGGAAACCGAATATCCTTACACCTACAACCCCGAAAAGGCAAAGGAACTCCTTGCGCAAGCAGGATATGCCAACGGCCTGTCGCTCCGCGTGCTCGTGGATGAAACCCCGAGCCGCCAGCTGATGGCTGAACAGCTTTACAACATGTTTGCCGAAGTTGGTATCACCCTGGAAATCCAGAAATATGACTTGGCGACAACGAACGACATCGTTGCCAATTCCGACGATTATGACCTGTATATCCGCGGCGCATACAACAACAGCGGAGACATCGTGACCTTCCTTGCCACCAGCATGGGCTTCACCGCCATCAATGTTGAGGCGGATACCGTGAAGGGACCCGAGTACACCGATTACCTCGACAGGATCTCCAAAGAGATGGACACGGCTGCCCGCGCTCAGCTTTACAAGGACTTCCAGCAGGCATTCATCGATGACATGATGTATTGGATCCCCGGTGTGCAGATGACCATTTATGCTGCGTTTGACAGCAACCTGGCCGATGTTGAAATGCCGGGTGAATATTGGGTTTGGAACAACGCCTACTTTAAATAATCTCTAGAACCAGCACTTGAAAGGGGCTGCGACGTCTCGAGCGGCGCCGCAGCTTCTTCTAAAGCAACAGAAAGGAATTCAGATGCTTCGGTATTTATTGAAACGACTTTTGGCGTTGATTCCTGTACTGCTTGGCGTCGCTTTTTTGATTTTTACGATGATGTACTTCACGCCGGGCGATCCAGCGGCTATGGTCCTTGGCGATCAGGCGTCGGAAGAACAGCTCAACGAATGGCGCGCTGCGCGCGATTTGGATAAGCCGTTCCTGGAGCAATTTGGAAAGTACATATGGGGAATTGTTTCCCAAGGCGATTTCGGTATCTCTTACAAAACGGGAAAAAACGTTACGTCGGCTCTGCTTGAGCGGTTCCCGACAACCTTTGTGCTTGCCATTGCAACCTGTGTCATTGCCATGGTGCTTGGTGTGCTGTTGGGAATTTTGGCTGCAAACCATCAGGGAACGTGGATTGACAGCGTTTTGCGCGTTTTCGGCATGGCAGGCGTTTCGATGCCGATATTCTGGTTGGGCCTGCTGATGATCCTATGGTTTGCGGTGGATTTGAAGTGGTTCCCTGTTTCGGGCTGGTATGGCCCCAAGTATCTCGTGCTGCCTGCATTGACCATGGGGTTGACCTTCACTGCAAGCCTTATGCGTACAACGCGCTCAAGCATGCTGGATTGCATTCGGCAGGATTATGTTATCACTGCCCGCGCGAAGGGACAGAAGGAGCGCGTAATTACATACCATCATGTTTTCCGCAACGCGCTCATTCCGATCATTACCGCCGCAGGCAGCGCTTTCGGCATTGCGCTTTGCGGCGCCGTGATTACCGAGCAGGTGTTTTCCATCCCGGGCCTTGGAAACCTGATGGTCAACGCCATTACCACGCGCGATTATCCATTGGTGCGCGGCAGCGTTTTGCTGCTTGCCGTGAGCTTTAGCCTGGTGAACCTGCTTGTCGATCTTCTTTATGCCTGCGTTGACCCGCGCATCAAGGCGCAGTTTGCAGGAAAGTCCCTTAAAAAGAAAAAGGCCAGGGAGGAAGCCACACATGAGTAAGGAAAAACTCCAGATCAAACGGAGAAGCATGTTTGGCGAGGTTATGGTGCGCTTTCTGCGCAAGCCCATTGCCGTGTTCGGCGCGGTGATCATGATTGTGGTGGTTGCGCTGTGCCTACTCGCTCCTGTAATTGCGCCTTATGATTATGACGCGCAGGATATCACCCGCAAGTTTACGGAACCGTCCCAGGAGTTCATTTGCGGAACGGATAACCTTGGCCGCGATATTTTCAGCCGCCTGCTTTACGGCGGGCGCATCTCGCTCATGGTCGGCTTCGTTTCAGCATCCGTTGCTGCAATATTGGGCGTTATCCTCGGCGCTATCGCCGCGTTCTATGGCAAGCGGACCGACAACATTATCATGCGCATTCTCGATGTGTTTATGGCGTTGCCGCAAACGCTTCTCGCCATTGCGATCTCTGCAATGATCGGCACCGGCATCAAGGGGGCGATCATTGCCGTAACGGTTGCGACGATTCCGCGTTATGCGCAAGCGGTACGCGGGCCGATTCTGTCAATTCGGAACCAGGAATTTGTGGAGGCGGCTTTCGCAATTGACGCCAAGGATTCCCGCATTGTTTTGCGGCATATTCTGCCGAACGTGCTCAGCCCCATTATCGTGCAGGTAACCATGGGCGTAGGCAATGCGATCACCATGGCCGCTTCGCTGAGCTTTCTCGGCCTTGGCGTGCAGCCGCCGTATCCGGAATGGGGCGCCATGCTCTCCGCTGCGCGCGTGTATATTCTTGACCATGCTTACATGGTCACGTTCCCCGGCGTTGCGATTGCGCTTGTTGTCCTTGCGCTGAACCTTATGGGCGACGGCCTGCGCGATGCGATGGACCCGCGGTGGAAGGATTGAGCAGAGAGAGGTGAGACAGATGAGCGAGAACATTTTAGACATCAAAAACCTGAGCATCACTTACGTGACGAAGGACCTCGGCACCTGCTATGCTGTAAATGACGTCAGCCTATCCCTGCAAAAAGGGCATACGCTGGGCCTCGTTGGGGAAACCGGCGCGGGAAAAACCACCATTGCCAAAGGAATCCTCCGGCTTTTGCCGAAGCCCCAGGGGCATGTGACAAGCGGTACTGTGCTGTTTAACGGGGAAGACCTGTACCAAAAAAGCGAAGCTGCCATGCGGGGCATCCGCGGTAAAAAGATTTCCCTGATCTTTCAGGATCCCATGACTGCATTGAACCCGATTGATACCGTCGGCGAACAAATCGCCGAGGTAATCCGTTTGCACGCAAAGATCAACAAGAAGGAAGCCGCGCTCCGCGCTGTTGAAATTCTTGAAATGGTCGGCATTCCCGGCGACCGCAGTACCGAATATCCGCACCAATTTTCCGGCGGAATGAAACAACGCGTTGTCATTGCAATGTCGCTTGCGTGTTCCCCTGAACTGCTGATTGCCGACGAGCCCACCACAGCGCTTGATGTGACGATTCAGGCGCAGGTGCTTGACATGATGAACGACCTGAAGGAGCGGCTTGGCACCTCCATGATCCTGATTACGCATGACCTTGGGGTCGTGGCGGAAATGTGCGATGAAGTGGCGGTTATCTATGCAGGCGAAGTCGTTGAAATCGGTACGGCACGCGATATTTTCAAGCACATGTCGCATCCTTACACGATTGGCCTGTTTGAATCGCTGCCCGACTTGAAATCCGAAAGCAAGCGTTTGAAGCTGATCCCCGGCCTGATGCCGGACCCGACGGATCTTCCGAAGGGCTGCAAGTTTGCGCCGCGCTGTTCCCACTGCACGGCAGAGTGTGAAACGATGGCGATTCCGCTCACCGAAATAACGCCCGGCCATTTCTGCCGTTGCCTGAATCTACAGCAAAAGGAGGAGCGCGTATGAGCACCATACTCGAGGTCAAGGACCTGAAAAAGTATTTTAAAGTGAATGCCGGCCTCCTGCACGCGGTAGACGGCGTAAGCTTTAAGATTGAAGAAGGGCAAACGCTCGGCGTCGTCGGAGAATCCGGCTGCGGGAAATCAACGCTGGGCCGCGTTGTGCTGCATCTTCTGGACAACACCGGCGGGCAGATTTTGTACCACGGCGAAGACGTTACAACCGTTTCGCGCGAAAAGCTTTCTGCACTGCGCCGCGAAATGCAGATTATTTTTCAGGACCCGTTTTCCTCGCTCAATCCGCGCATGACGGTCTATCAGACCATCGCTGAGCCGATGCAAATCATCGGGGGCTACACGCGGGCGCAGATTGAGGAACGCGTTTCTGAAATGATGGACATTGTCGGCCTTGCGGCGCGCTTTGTGAACAGCTATCCGCATGAGCTTGACGGCGGCCGGCGCCAGCGCATCGGAATTGCGCGTGCGCTCGTGCTGAACCCGAAATTTGTGGTGTGCGACGAGCCGGTTTCGGCGCTCGATGTGTCCATCCAGGCGCAGGTGCTCAACCTGATGCTGGATATTCAGGAGCGCATGGGCCTGACCTACATTTTCATCACGCACGATTTGTCCGTGGTGAAGTATATCAGCAACGATATCATGGTCATGTACCTTGGCCAGATGGTTGAAAAGGCGCCCGCGGATGAACTGTTTATGCACCGCTATCATCCCTATACGCGTGCGCTGATCAGCGCGGTGCCCATACCGGACATTGACCACAAGCGTGAGCGGATTCAGCTCAAAGGCGAGCTGACATCTCCGATCAACCCCAAGCCCGGCTGCCGCTTTGCCGCAAGGTGCATTTATGCAAAGCCTGAGTGCTTTGAGGTAAACCCTGAGATTGAAGAGATCACGCCGGGGCATTTCGTGCGCTGCCACTGCGTGCGGGAGCTCAACAACCTGTAAGCCGCGCGCAGGAAGAATAGCAGGCGCTGCGCGGCGTACACCTTAGCCTTTATCAACACGATGCGGGGCGCGAAATGCCTGCGGCATCTTAAAAGATTATTAAACAAGAAGGAGAGTAAAATCATGAACGGGAACACATTTGGAAAAGTATTTCGTGTAACAACAAGCGGTGAATCATATTCCGGTTGCTTCCGGAAAACGCCGGATATACCGAAGGAACTCTACGGCGGACTTCTTTGCATTGTGGACGGCTGCCCGGCGGGCGTACGCATTACGGCAGAGGACATTCAGAAGGAATTGGATAAGAGGAAACCCGGCCAGTCCAAGCTGGATTCCCCCCGCCTGGAAAAGGACCGTGTGTTTATTTTCTCCGGCGTTATGGAAGACCAGCTGTCCACCGGTGCGCCGATTGGCATCGTGATCCCCAACAACGACATCGAGGATGTGCACGTTGGCCAGTATCGTGATTACAAGGACATGGCGCGCCCGGGCCATGCGGAATATACCTTCATGAAGAAATACGGCCAGTTCAACGACTGGGTTGGCGCAGGGCGCGCATCCGGCCGTGAAACGGTCAGCCGCGTTGCAGGCGGCGCTGTTGCAAAGCTGATCCTTGACAAATATGGAATTGACGTCATCGCTTATACGGTGGAATCGCACGGCATTAAGGCCAAGCCCATCGATTATGAGACGGCAAAGGCAAACTACCGGAAGAACAACATCAACTGCCCGGATCTCGATGTCGCGCAGAAGATGGAAGAGGATATCCTGAGCGTCCGCAAGACCGGCGAAACCTGCGGCGGCGTTGTGGAACTGATCGTGCGCGGCCTGCCTGCAGGACTCGGCGAGCCGGTATTTGACAAGCTCGAGGCAACGCTTGCCCACGCGCTGATGAGCATCGGCGCGGTGAAGGGCATCGAATTCGGCGCAGGCTTCCGGGTTGCCGAAATGCTTGGTTCCGAGTGCAACGACGAAATGTACTGGGATAAAGAAACGGGCCGCGTGAAGTTCTACACGAACCATGCGGGCGGCTTCCTTGGCGGTATTTCCAACGGTGACGAAGTGCGCGTCCGCCTTGCCGTAAAACCCACGCCGACGGTGGACGTGGTGCAGCGGACCATCGATGCCGAAAAGGGCGAAGATGTGAAGCTTGCTCCGATTACGCGCCGCGATGCGTCGCTGCTGCCGCGCATCTATCCCGTGGCGGAAGCGATGGCACGCATTGCGATCGTGGATGCGCTGATGCAGTTCAAGGGCTTCCGTGCAATGGAAGAACTCGACGAGAAGTACGACCGGATGTAAGCCGGGCGCAATGAAAAAAAGATACCCTTTGTAGGCAAGGAACAATATGCTAGTGCCGGTTTTTACCGGCACTAGCGCCATTCTTGGAGCCAAAGGGGAGTTATGCGCAGGCGCCATGCAGCCTTGCCGGGCCTGCTGCTTCCGGCGGCGGATGCTTTGAGCGGGATTCGTTTCGCCGGAGCCGGCCTGCGCGCCATACCATAAGAAAGGATATGAACAATGAGGCCTTCTTTGCCCGAATTGAAAGAATATGCGAAGGGATACCAGCTTGTTCCTGTTTATAAAACGATAAAAGCAGGAGAAAAACAGCCCGTCGATCTTCTGCGCAAATTGAAAAATTACAGCCACAAACTGTTTATGTTGGAACATACGAATCACGATGCTGCGGGAAACGTTGTCTGGGACCGCTATTCATACCTTGGCTTTTCCCCTGCTCTTGCGGTTTCCTGCATTGAAAGAAAAATAACCATCGCAACTGCACAAGCATCGTTTTCGTTTGAAACCGATGCTCCTGCCGCTTTCCTGCGCGATATCGTTTCGCAGAACACGGCGCCGAAACTTCCGGGGCTGCCCCCATTCTTCGGCGGGTTTGCGGGGTATTTTTCCTATGAATATATCCATCTGAACGAGCCTACATGCCATTTTTGTACGGAAAACCGAGAGGGATACCGCGATTTTGACCTGATGCTGTTCGACAAGCTGTATGTGTTTGACAGGGAAGACCAGGTCATATACCTAATCTGCAATATAGCGACCGATAATTTGGAGCGGAATTACCGTGAAGCGGAATCTACGCTGAGCGAAATGGAGCGCATCCTTTCAGAGCCAAGCGAAAACACGGTGATGCCGCTGCGCCTGCTGAGCGGGCTTTCGCCCATTTATCAAAAGGATGCATATATGCAAATGGTTGAAAAGGCCAAGCACTATATCCGCAAGGGCGATGTGGCGCAGATCGTTCTTACAAACGGGAAAAAGGCGCAGGCGGAAGGCAGCTTAATCGACACCTTCGATTTCCTCCGGAAAACAGACCCAACGCGCTATATGTGTTTCCTGTCTTCTGACGATATGGAAGCGGCGATGGCCTCTCCCGAGCCGATTGCCAGGCTCCACAACGGCACTGTTATGACCGAGCGCCTCGCGGGGAGCTACCCGAGAGGGAAGACCCCGCAGGAGGACCGCGCGCAGGCGGAAGCGCTGCGAACGGATGCCAAAGCAATTGATGAGCACAACATGCTTGTGGATGATTCAAGAAATGAATTTGGGTACGTCAGCAAGATCGGCACCGTCGATGTGAAGGGATATCTCAACGTTGTGCGCTGCTCGCGCGTCATGCATTTGGGCTCAACGATAACCGGGGAATTAAAGGAAGGGATGAATGCGTTGGATGTTATCAATACCATCACGCCTTCCGGCGCGGTTTCCGGCGCGCCCAAAATCCGCTCATGTGAAGTCATCAACGAAATAGAACAGGAGCGCAGGGGGATTTATGGGTCTGCGGTCGGTTATATCGGCCTCGATGGCGATGCGGATTTCTTCGTTTTCATTCATTCGGCTTTCCTGAAGAACGGCGAGCTTACCGTCAGGGCAGGCGGAGGCATTGTGATTGACAGCGTGCCGGAAGAGGAATATAAGGAATGCCTGTTTAAAGCGGAAGCCATGCTCAATGCCATTCAACTTGCATCGGAGGAAAAACAGAATGATTCTCTTAATTGAAAACTACGATGGCTGTGCGAATAACATCTATCAGCTGGCAGGGCAGTTAAACCCGGATATTCAAATCGTCCGAAACGACCGGATTGGAGTGGAGGAGGTTCAGCGCATGAATCCTTCTCACATCATCCTTTCCGGGGGCAGCGCAGCGCCGGAAAAAGCCGGGAACGCAATGCGCATCGTGAAGGCTTTTTCGGGCAGGATCCCGATTATGGGTATCTGTCTGGGCTATCGGATCATTTGCGCAGCCTACGGCGGGAAGTCCACCCAGATGGAGGAAATCGAGCAGGGAAAGCGGGCTTTGATCAAAGTCGTGCACAGGACGGATCTGTTTCATGGAGTTCCGGATACGTTTTATGCAGGATTCTATCATTCCGAAACCGTTTTGGAAAAAGACATTCCGCAAGAATTTGATGTCATTGCCCGAAACGGGAACGATGTTGCCGGAATAGCACACAAAACGGAACCAACCTTTGGCTTGCAATTCCATCCGGAATCGTTCCTTTCCGAATATGGGAAAGAGATTATGCAGAACTTTTTGCTGCGCAGCGGGAACGGCGCATGACGGGGAGCAAATGGCGTCAACCTGGCATGCACTGTACATAATATAAAGCTAAAGAGCGGAAAACCTTGCCAATGCCAAACGGGGCAGGCAAGGTTTTTTGTTGTTCGCATAGGGGGGATGCACTTTTGCCCATAGCCGCCGCTTTTGCATGCGTGGAATGCCGATCAGCCCTTGCGGGATAAGCGGAGCGCCTTCTGAAATGCGGAAGGCAGCGCATATGTGCCCGAAAGCCCGGCTGCATCCGCCCAGACGAGACCATCCGGCGCGGCACCATCCGGCGCGGCACATTCAATGCGGTAACATGTCATATGCCACTCCACGTGCGTGAACACGTGGGTATAGGCTGCGGAAGCGGTGAGGCGGAGCGGCTTTGCGCCGAAGGCCTCCGCAAGCGAAGCGGCCTCCTGCGGCGAATGCACGCCGGGAACGTTCGGAAGCTCCCAAAGGCCCGAAAGAAGGCCGTGCTCCGGGCGCTTGCAGAGCGCCGTTCGCCCATCTTCCGAAACGAGCAGCAGCACCGTGCGGTCTTCTCTGCGGCGCGGCTGCTTTTTTGCGCGCACGGGCAGGTTCTTTGCCGTGCCGTGCGCCCGGCCGAGGCAAAGGGATGCAGCAGGGCAGCAGCTGCACAGTGGCGCGCCGTTGGGGAGGCAGACCGTTGCGCCAAGCTCCATCAGCGCCTGTGTGAACGCGCCGCATTGCCCGGGCGGGTAAGCTGCGGCAAGCGCTGCGCGGAGCGCCCGCTTCGGTTCAGGCGCGTCTACACAGTCTCCGCAATCCGCAAGGCGCGCGGCGATGCGCAGCACATTGCCGTCGATGGCGGGCGTGGGCAGATCAAAGCAGATCGAAGCAATCGCACCGGCGGTATACTCCCCGATTCCGGGCAGCGCGCGCAGCGCGGCATAGCTTTCGGGGAAGTTGCCGCCGTATTCGCGCACGAGGATCCCGGCCGCGCGCTTGAGGTTGCGCGCGCGGCTATAATAGCCCAGGCCTTCCCAAAGTTTGAGCAGGCGTTCTTCCTCTACGGCGGCAAGGGCGGACACATCCGGAAGCACGGAAAGGAAGCGCGCGTAATAGCCAAGCACAGCCGCAACGCGCGTCTGCTGCAGCATGATTTCGGAAATCCAAACGCGGTAAGGCTCGCGCGTTTCGCGCCAGGGAAGCGGCCGTGCGGCGGAAGCATACCAAGGCAGCAGGAGCGCAGGAAGCGCCCCGAATGGGAAGGAGGAGAAGCCGCTCATACGCGCTCCTTTTGCGCAAGGATGTGCGCGGCAGCCTCTGCAAACCCCGCTCCGCCCGGGAGCGAAGCCACATACGGCGGAAGATGCGCCATGCGTGCGGCAAAGGGGGCGATGTTTGCCACTGCGCACGCAAGCGGGAAAGCGGAAAACATCGGTTCGTCGTTCGGGGAATCCCCGAAAAAAATGCTTTGAGAAACGGCGTCTTCCCGCAGCACTTCACGGAAGAACAGCTCCGTCATGGAGCGTTTATCGTAATCGCCGAACCACGCGTTCACGTGGATGGAGCTGATCTTTGCATGCGCGCCCTGCGCTTCGCATACCCGGCGGATTTCCTCCGCAGCGGAAAGAGGGAGGCGCGGCGCGTCCTCGCAAAAATCGATGGCAAGGTCGTATTTGCGGCAGAACTGATCCCGTGCGATGCGGCAGCCCGGCACGGCGGCGAGCACGGCATCCCGCAGGGCGGCAAGGCGGGCCTGCGCATCTGCGGGGGCGTTCGGGTGGGTGAACGTTTCCGGCCGCCCGCCGCGCGCGCAATGCAGCACGAACGCCCCGTTTTCCCCGATGACGGCGCAAACCGGCCATTGGCGGAGAATGAGGTCGCACCAGCCGGCAGGCCGCCCGGTGACGGGAATGAGCCGGAGGCCCGCATCCGCAAGCGCCCATAAGGCGGAATACGCCTCCGCGGTGAGCTTGCCCGCAGTGGTGATGGTATCGTCGATATCGAACAGGACAAAGCGGATGCGCGCGGCTTCCGCAGGGGTCATTTCCAAAACAGGGCGCATGGTGCCTCCGAATCTTTCGCGAATTTACTGTTTCCATTAAAGCACACGCGCAGCCAAAAGTCCACGCATGCGCGCAGGAACGCCATTTTACATACATTTAACACGGGATAACGATTTTTTTATTCCCGCTTGATATTTTATGATGATATAATCAAATTGAGAGAAAATGAGTAAAGAGAATGTAAGAACGGAGTAAATTATGACGATCCCCCTGACAGACTTTCTTTCGCAGGTGTTCAGCAATCCCATGCTGGCCGTGACCGTGGCGCTCACGCTTGGCGTGATCATGGTGAACGGCTGGACAGATGCGCCCAACGCCATTGCAACCTGCGTATCCACGCGCTCCATGCGCGCACCCAACGCCATCATTATGGCGGCGGTGTTCAACTTCCTCGGCGTGCTCGTGATGACGCTCATCAACTCCAAGGTGGCCATGACCATTTACAACATGGTGGACTTTGGCGGCAACACGCATGAGGCAACCGTTGCCCTCTGCGCGGCGCTGTTCGCCATCGTGGTGTGGGCGACGGCGGCGTGGGCGTTCGGCATCCCCACAAGTGAGAGCCACGCGCTCATCGCAGGGCTTTCCGGCGCGGCCATCGCGCTGCATTCGAGCCTTGACGGAATCAACTTTTCCGAATGGGTGAAGGTGCTTTACGGCCTTGCGCTTTCCACTGTGCTTGGGTTCGGGACAGGCTTTGCCGCAACGCGGCTTACAGAGCGCTGCTGCCGAAACCTGAACCGAAGGAAAACGACGGCCTTTTTTAAAAAAGCGCAGATTGCGGGCGGCGCGGGCATGGCGTTTATGCATGGCGCGCAGGATGGGCAAAAGTTTATGGGCGTGTTTCTGCTCGGTATCTTCCTTGTGAACGGGCAAACGGCCACGGAATTCAGCGTGCCGATGTGGCTGATGGTGCTCTGCTCGGTGGTGATGGCGCTTGGCACCAGCATTGGCGGTTACCGCATTATCAAATCCGTAGGTATGGACATGGTCAAGCTTCAGCCCTATCAGGGCTTTGCGGCGGATGCGGGCGCAACGCTCTGCCTGCTGCTTTCCTCGCTCACCGGCATCCCCGTGAGCACCACGCACACGAAAACCACCGCCATCATGGGCGTTGGCGCATCGCGCAGGCTTTCGGCCGTGAACTGGAAGATCGTCGGCGAGATGGCGCTCGCCTGGGTGCTGACTTTCCCCGGCTGCGGTTTGCTTGGCTTTGTAATGGCCAAGCTGTTCATGTGGATATTTTAAATGAGTTCAGATAAAGGAGCAAACAAACGTGAAACAGTCCAGAGATCAATATTATTTTGAAACCATGGCGCGCTGCGCGGAATTCGGTAGAAGGGCCGCCGCATATTTGCAGGAATCGCTTGATGGGTTCGACACCGCAACGCTCGGCGCGCGCATGGAGGCCATGCATGCCATCGAGCATGATGCGGATATGCTCAAGCACGACATGATGGAGCGCCTTGGCCGGGAATTCATGACGCCCATTGAACTTGAGGACCTTGTGGCGCTCTCGCAGGAGCTTGACAACGTGGTAGACTGCATCGACGATGTCATGCAGCGCATCTATATCCATAACGTTACCGCCATGCGGGATGATGTGCCGGAGCTTGCGGCGCTGCTTGTGCGCTGTGCGCAAGCGCTTTGCGGCGCGGTGGGCGAGCTTGCAAATTTCCGCAAATCCGAAACAATCCGCCCGGCAATTGTGGATGTGAACTCCCTTGAAAGCGAAGCGGATGGGCTGTATCTCAAGGCCATGCGCAGGCTTTACACCACGGAGACGGACCCCATCACCGTCATCAGCTGGACGCACCTTTACGATGGCCTGGAAAACTGCTTCGATGCCTGCGAGCATGCGAGCGATGTGATCGAAAGCGTCATCATGAAAAACAGCTGAGCCTGTCGAAAAAGTGGATATTAAAAAGCAATCCTCCGCCGCGGTTTGCACCGGCGGGGGATTGCCGTGAACCGGCGGGGATACGGACAATCCTCAGTCGCCTGCGGCGACAGCTCCTTTCAGAAAGGAGCCTTTTTTGTTACCGCTTCCCAAAAGCCCCCTTTGGAAAGGGGGTGGCAGCGCCGAAGGTGCTGACGGGGGATTGCCGTAAGTAGCGGCGGAAGGGCATATTATTGCACCGAAAGTGGTTCAAAAATACAACTCCTTCGGGTTATAGAACCGCTTCCATGTTTGACATATTATAAAAGCATGCAAGGAAATGCGAGGTGCATGCTCGTGTTTAAAATCGAAAATGAATTCAAAAACGCTACGGTCGCGCGAACGGTTCGTTTTACCGAGGCGCTTTTTGACAGGCTCAATCATTTGGCGCAAGAGAACAGCATATCCTTTAATTTACTCGTGCTTCAATGCTGCAAATATGCGTTGGATCACGTGGCAACGCCTACACACACGGAATCCGGCATGGAATGTGCAGCAGGTGATTATGTTTACAGGGATAAACCAGACCAGACTGAAAGGAGCGAACAGAATGCATCCCGACACCGGCTTTGACGATGTTTTTGAAATGGTCGCCGCGGAGGAAGGCGTGAGCGTGGAAACCGTGCGCGCAGAAATCGCGCGCGCGATGCAGGACGCCATGAACAGCAGCGACCCGGCAGTTCAGGCGCATTGGCGCAGCATGAAGAAGGCCGGGGAAACGCCCACGCCGGAAGAAATGTTCTGCTACCTGCTCCGGCTTATGGCGGATGCATAAGAAAAAGGGCGCTCCTTGCGAAGCGCCCTTTGTTTGCGGTTTGAAAGCTTATTTGACTTCCACGGTCGCGCCGACTTCCTTGAAGGTGGCAACGATCTTCTCGCACTCTTCCTTGGAGATGCCTTCCTTGAGGGGCTTCGGAGCGCCGTCGACGAGCTCCTTGGCTTCCTTCAGGCCGAGGCCGGTCAGTTCGCGCACAGCCTTGATGACCTTGATCTTCTCGGAACCGACGTCCTTAAGGATCGCGTCAAACTCGGTCTTTTCTTCCACGGCTTCAGCAGCCTGGGCGGGACCCGCAACGGCCACGGCGGTGGCGGCGGCGGAAACGCCAAATTCTTCTTCAAGGGCCTTAACGAGCTCGGAGAGCTCAAGAACGGTCATCGCCTTAATATCGGCAATCAGTTGCTCTTTATTCATTGTGATATATCCTCCTGTAAGTATTTTTTAAAGTAAATTGAGTCTGTTGCCGGTTATTCCGCATCGGCAGCGGGAGCGCCTTCGCCCTTTTGCTTTGCGATCTGATCGAGCACGATCGCAAGGCCGGAGATGGGGCTCATCATGCTGCCCAGCAAGCGCGCGAGAAGCACCTCGCGGGAGGGCAGATCGGCCAGAGCGTTCATCGCCGCAGCGTCGGACACAACGCCGTTGATGATGCCGCCCTTCATTTCGCACTTCTTGTACTTCTTGATGGCCTCTTTGAGGATCTTCGCCGGAGCGACCGCATCGTCATACCCGAACGCGAACGCGGAAGGTCCCTTCAGGTAATCGTGGATTTTCTCGTCGATGCCGTCTTCTTTCGCAGCGCGCTCAACGATGGAGTTCTTCAGAACCACATATTCAACGCCAGCTTTGCGCATCTCAGAACGCAGCGCAGTGACTTCCTCAACGGTCAGTCCGCGGTAATCGAACACGACCATGGATTGCGACTTTGCGATCTTTTCTTTGATGTCCGCAACCTGCTGGGCCTTCATCTCAATGATTTTAGCATTTGCCATGGTTTTCACCTCCTTCAAAAATAAATCCCCTGCCGAAAGACAGGGGACGAAAGCACGCAAAAAACTTGCGAAACCTCACCTCGGCGGGATATTAAGCCTTGCGGCACCTGCTGTCTTCGGCATATTCAGTTCCGAGGGTTACTTTACCACACCGCGCGCCGCTTGTCAACGGAAAAAACAAGGTTTTTCGCCTTTTTTGCGCGTTGTTCATTCGTTGTCCCCGTGCTCCTGCTTCTGCGGTTCGCCCTTGTCAACGAGCGTGCTTACGATTGCGCAAAGGATGCCGCCGATGGGGAACACCGCCCATGCCGGGTGCCACAGGTTCCAGATAAACCCTAAGGCGAGGAAAATCGCTGTGGCGGAGAGCATGATAACCCCGCCGATGCGGTCCGAAAGCGACTCTCCGCCCGCATGCGGCTTGTTTTCGCGGTTATAGGCAGCGATGTCATACTTGCTCTTTTGCAACCCTGCGTAAACGATGAGAGGCGCGCCGATTGTTACCCCCACAAGCACAGCCGTGCCTGCGGCATAGTCCGATACGGCGCTGCCCCAGGCCGCGGCGCCAAGCTCCGCAAGGCCCACGCAGGCGATCACGCCAAGGAGGATCGCGCCAAGGCCCACGCACAGCCGCGCTGCAAAAACGCTGTTGGCCCTGCGGCATTCCGCGGCGCTGTAAAGCGCACCCACGCGGGGATGTTCCCTGCGAAAGCTTTCCATGCGGATGCCATAAAGCACAAAGAGCAGCACGGCAACGGTAAGGAACGCGAGGAACACCATGGTCATGATCCCTTCGCCAACGGGCATGCTGAGCGCAACCAGCAGCGTCACGCCCAGGAGAATGAGCGCCACGCCGCCCGCAATTGCCCGGGAAAACGCGTTCATGAAGGGTTCGTAATCCGCGTCGTTTTCCGAAGCGGCGGCGTCCGCGCTGCCGCGCACGAGCGTTTCCAAATCGCACCCGAACAGGTCGCACATCTGCACCAGCTTTTCCATTTCAGGGTAGCTTTGTCCGCGTTCCCATTTGGAAACCGTAGTATCCGAAACATGCAGCGTCACTGCAAGCTCTTTTTGCGTGAGCCCTTTTTCTTTGCGGACGGAAGCGATGAGCGCGCCCGTTTTTTCATACTGCTTCATGGTACCCTCCGTTTCTTGCCGGCCGGACATCCGGCCCGGTGCGATTCACCTTGCGCCAAGCATACGCGCAAATGCGCTCTTTGGCAACCGACGCTGCGTCGAGTTGAGCAAAACAGCCCGGAATCCGGGGAAAACCGGCATGTGAGCCGCAGACGGAGGCGTGCCGGAAGCCGCCTACTTTCCTTTTTTTCCGGCGATGCGGTTGAGCAGGGCAACGAAGCCCCAGATGACGATGATGACAGCGAAAATGCCGACCATGCCCTTGAGCATGATGGGCAGCGTGACGGCAAGGGTTTCAGGATTCCACGAAAGCATATGCATACCTCCTTACAGCAGGTTTTCGATGAGGGTAATGATCAGGCCGCCCGCGATGACGGAAGCGATTTGACCCGAAACGTTTGCGCCCGCGGCGTGCATCAGAAGGAAATTGTCCGGATCTTCCGCACGGCCCATCTTGTGAACCACGCGCGAGGCCATCGGGAAGGCGGAAATGCCGGCCGCGCCGATCATCGGGTTCACCTTATTCCTGCTGAACAGGTTCAGGAATTTTGCAAACAGCACGCCGCCCACGGTATCGAACACGAACGCGACGAGACCGAGCGCGATGATAAGGAGCGTTTCAGGCGTAACAAACATTTCGGCCTTCATTTTAAACGCAACGGAAATGCCAAGCAGCAGCGTGATGAGGTTCGCGAGCTCCTTCTGCGCGCTTGCCGAAAGGCTGTCAAGCACGCCGCATTCCCGCACAAGGTTGCCGAACATGAGGAAGCCGATCAGCTCTGCGGATTTGGGTGCAATGGTGCCCGCGACGATGGTGACAAAGATTGGGAAAATGATCTTTGTGCCCTTTGAGACAGAGCTTGGCTGATAGGGCATGCGGATCATGCGCTCCTTTTTCGTGGTAATGGCACGAATGACCGGCGGCTGCACAATGGGCACAAGCGCCATGTAGGAATAGGCGGCGACCATGATCGGCCCCTGATAGTTGGACTTAAAGTAATTGGCGACATAGATGGAGGTTGGGCCGTCTGCCGCGCCGATGATGGAGATGGAAGCCGCATCCTTCAGATCAAACCCGAAGAGCATGGCGAGGCACAGCGTGAAGAAGATGCCGAATTGCGCCGCTGCGCCAAAGAGGAACATCTTGGGGTTGGAGAGCAGGGGGCCGAAATCAATCATCGCACCGATGCCGATGAAGAGCAGCAGCGGGAACAGCTCGCTTGCAATGCCCGCGTTGAACAGCGTTTCGATAGCCTCCGTATTTACGAACGGAAGGTTTACAAGCACCGCGCCAAAGCCCATGGGAAGCAGAAGCGCGGGCTCCATGTCATGCTTAATCGCAAGGTAAATCAGCACGAAGCCGATGAGCACCATCAGCCCCTGCTGCCACGTGAAATTGAGCACGTTGCCAAAAAGCTCGCCGAAGAGTTCCAAAGCGCAATCCTCCTGAAATATAAAATATGGGTGCGTTTTGCGGAAAAATGCGGTGATCCGTAAAGAACCACATCCTCCCCCTTTTAACAAATTTATCTTACCAAAAGCAAGCGCCTTGCGCAAGGAAAAAGAGAGAAAAGAAAAAAGCCCTGCAAGAAGCCTTTGCAGGGCGCCGGAAAATCATACATGCCGCGTCACTTCTGCGGGCGGGTTTCTTCCGCGTTTGCGCGGCGGTTCTTCAGCAACCCGAGAACAACACGCCAGAGCAACAGAAGAAGGGCGGGCGGAAGAATGCAGAGCAGGGCGAGCACATAGTCCGCATAGCGGTAAATGGGGTCGAACGCTCCGAAGGGAATGGTGCAGGCGGCGGCGCAGAGCACATAAACAAGCGCTGTAAGGAGACATTTTTTAAGGGACGGCAGGTTTTTCAAACCTGCCAGCAAAACCGCAAGGATCAGGCAGCCAACCTTTGAAACAGCCTGTGAAATGCCCAAAAGCACGTTGCGGACATCATGCAGAGCAAAGCGGGTTTTGATGAGCTGTTCCATGGATGGATCCGTTACCGGCGCCGGAACGCCCATCGGAACGGGGAGGCAGGTGTTCATAAACAAAAGCAGAGCGGAAGCGAAAAAAAGAAGCAGCAGCACAGCGGCGAAAACGGCGGCTGCAATGCCCCGCACGGTATGCAGTTTCCTCTGCGCGTGGCTGCTCCCATACAGAATGTCGGAAATATCCGCCTGATACAGCCCGGCAAGCCTGACGAGCATGTCGAGATCGGGCTCGGTTCTGCCGGATTCATAGCTTGAAATTGCCTGCCTTGTCAGGCCGACCCGGCTTGCGACCTCCTCCTGCGTCATGCCTGAAATTTGGCGGAGATCCCGCAGGTTTTTGTTGATTGTCATTTCGCATCACCTCGAATGCAGGGTACCAACAGACGCACTCTCCGTCAAGACACGATTTGTTGCGTGCCCGTTTGCGGGAGTTTTTCAGGGTTCATGCAGCGCGGGGACAATGGCGGCACGGCGGGAAAAAGAACCCCGGGATACCTGATGTGCATCGGGCATCCCGGGGTTGCAGGAAGGCTTAAGGTTTATTCCCAATCGATTGCATCAACCGAGGCAAGGTACTCTTCCACGAAATCGAGATAATCTTCCGCAAGGCGCATGCAGTACATCTTATACTGCGGATAGGCGGCCTGGAGGCGGGTGAAGATGAGCTCATATGCGTCATCGTCATCATAAATTTCGCCCTCATTCGCACCGGAAGCGCGCATGTATTCCTCATCGAAGCCGCGCATGGCGTCCACGATGGCAGGCAGCTCGCCCTCCTTCAGAAAATCGAAATCCCCTTCCGCGGTGAACTTGTTGAGGATATAGTCGCGCAGTGCGCTTTCGTCAATTCCTTCGTACATGGCCGGCTCCTTTCAGATTTCCTTGAGCAGCGCCTCGAGCTCGTCGAGCGAGGCTTGGAACACATCGAGCGCGGAAAGCACGGCATCGGGCTTCGTGAGATCCACGCCTGCGACCTTGAGCTCCGCCAGAGGATAATCGCTGCCGCCGAGCGTGAGGAAACGCAGGTAATCCGAAGGATCGCCCGTTGTGAGAATGCGGCTTGCGATGGCTACAGCGCTGGAGAAGCCCGTTGCATACTGGTAGACATAGAACGCATTGTAGAAATGCGGAATGCGCGCCCATTCGATCTCCATCAGATCGTTGACGACAGCGCCCTCATAATACAGCTCGTTCAAATCGCGATACACCTTGTTGAGCGACTGCGCGGTGAGCGGTTCGCCCGCCTGTTCCATCTCATGCGCTTTGCGCTCGAATTCGGCGAAGAGCGTTTGCCGGAACACGGTGGTGCGGAACCCCTCGAGGAAGTGGTTGAGAATATACGCGCGGCGTTTTTTGTCCGTTTCGGTTTTCAGGAGATGCTTTGTGAGCAGCACCTCGTTCACCGTGGAGGCAACTTCTGCAACGAGGATGCGGTAATCATGGTTGGCATAATCCTGCGTTTCGCTGGATTTGTAGGAATGCATGGCATGCCCGAGCTCATGCGCCATGGTGAATGCATCGTCCAGCGTGTCAGTGAAGTTCAAAAGCACGTAGGGATGCACGCCATGTACGCCGCAGGAGAATGCGCCGGTGGTTTTGCCCTTGTTTTCGTAAACGTCCATCCAGTGTTCGGCATAGGCTTTATCGAGCAGCTTGCCGTATTCTTCGCCGAGCGGCTTGAGCGCCTCCTTTACAAGCGCCTTGCTTTCTTCATATGTGACCTTGAATTCCACACTTTCAAGCATCGGGTTGTACAGGTCGTACATATTGATCGCATCAAGACCCAACACGCGTTTGCGCAGCTCGAGGTACTGCCGCATGGTGCCGAGACGGGAGTGGATGGCCTCCACAAGACTGTCGTACACGGAGACGGGCACATTGTTCGAGAACAGTGCGGCTTCACACGCGCTCTTGTGGCCGCGCACGGAAGCGAAGAACGTGTCGAACTTCACGGAGCCTGCATACATGGCGGCGAAGGTGTTGATGTAGCGCTTGAACTCGCCAAAGTATTTTTCAAACGATTCGCGGCGCACGCGCTGGTTGGTGCTTTCACGGTATACGCCGAAGTTGCCGTGGGTGAGGGTGACTTCGTTACCCGCTTCATCGGTGATGGCGGGGAAGGTCATATCCACGCTTTCAAGCATGGTGAAGCTGTTGTCCGGCGTCTGTGCGGCGTCCGAAAGCTGGGCAAGCATGCGCTCGCGCGCGGCATCGAGCGTGTGCGCCCGGGCACGGCACATATCTTCCACCATGTGGCGGTAGGTCGCAAGGCCCTCCTCCTTCATGTAGGCGGCAAGCGTTTCTTCCGGGATGGAAAGGATCTCCGGGGTCAGGAAGGCGATCGCCATCTGGAAGGAGACATACAGCGTGGTGCAGCGTGCGTCCATCGCCTGATATTCCGGGTCGCCATTGTCGCCCGCCTTGTGCAGCATGGCGTAAAGATACACGCGCTCCAGCTTTTCGCCTGCGGCATTCACCGCATCAAGGCCCTTTTGCAGTGCGGCTGCGCTTTCACCGAGCGTGCCCTCATAGGCGGCGAGGCCGGCTGTCATGGCTTCCGCTTCTTTATAAGCGGCTTCCCACGCTTCCTTCGTGGGGAATATGTGGGTGAAATCCCACATAAATTCGGGGTTCATATCCTTTCTGCTTTTCAGTTCCATGGGTTCCTCCCTTTATTTTTATGTATATTATGGTGTTGTTTGATTGACTTTCAAACGGGCGCGGCCGAGGCTCCCTCCCGCTTGCGGGAACGGGACAATCCCCGGCGACTGGGGATCGCCCCTTTGCCAAAGGAGCCTTTGGGGATGCACCGGCATGCGCGGCGAAGGGCGCACGCTATGCTTCCGGGGAATCGTTTTCCCACTGCGGTGCGGGTTCCTGTACAGGTTCCTGCCAGGCGGCCGGTTCCGGCTGCTGCGGCTGTGCGGATGGCTGCTCCGGCTCACCGAGCCAGGCAGTGCCTTCCATCCGGGTACGGGTATCAAAATACAGCACCGTTACAAGCGCGGCCCCATAAGGGCTCAGGAAGAGCAGCATAACAAGGTAAAGCAGCACGGCGAGGCAGACCAGCACAATGCCCGCCGCGCCGGAAAGCTCTATCGCGAGGAACACGCAGGCAGCGAAGATCAGCGCGAAGACAAGCACGATGCCGGAGAGGATGAGCAGGCAGCCGAACACGCGTCCGAAACGTTTCCACACAAGCTGGAAGCTGCGTTTGATGGCGGCGAAGTTCCTTATGGGTTCATTCACCGCAACGGGGTAAACGAACAGCAAAAAGGAGGTGCCGGCAAGCTCTGCAACGAACACGAGAAGAAAGACAAGAACGAGCGGCACGATGAGGCCTGCGCCGGCATGGAACACGCCTCCGCCCACAAGGGACGGAATTGCCCCAAGCGTTGCAAAGAGCGTGGCGAAAGCTGTGAATATGCTGACGAAAATGTTCAGCACAAAGGCGATGGCAAACGCGGCGAGCAGATAACACAGCGTAGTCGTAAAGAAACGCTTCAGGCTGAACTTGCTGCGGCGAAGCATGAGGCCGACAGAGCTTGCGCTGCCATAAATACGGGCGGACAGTTCGCCGTACAGCGTGCCGCAATAGATCGGCTGGATGAGAAGCGAAAGCAGCAGGGAGCCGAGGAGGGCGAGCATCACCGTCATGAGCGAACCGCCGACGATGCGCAGCGCTTCAGCATTGGACGTTTGGTAATCCGGCAGCGAAAGCAGGGGCTGCAGCATGGGCAGCATGGCGATGCCCACGATCAGGAGCAGGACAACAAGATACAGGCAGTTATAGCCGATGAGCGCGCCAAGGCGGCGGCCAAAGACCTTTCCTGTGATCCCGAACACGCCGCGCAGCGTGAGCGGGCGGATGCGGATTGGTTCATATTCATGCATAGAAAAGTACCTCCAGTCAATCGGGTGCGGCATGGGAAAACGCCTTTGAAATTCCAATCTTAGTATATCACGGATCGGGCGCAATGACCACAGGCACAGAGCGCCCGTTTGAGATACAATGCACACTATTTGCAGGAAACATGCCGTTGAATACGCACAAATGTTCTGGTAAAATACAGACAGTGGAACCTTGGGCAAATGCCCCGGCCACATGCGACGCGCGGGAACAGCGCGCCGCTTTTATTTTTTGGCAGGCGCCGGCCGAAACGGCGCGCCGCGCGGCGGATACGCGCGGAAGGAGGAACGATGAACGGAGGAAAACAGGGACCCATTGCCCGTGCGGTGGCCGGGCAGCGCATGCGCGAGCCGGACGCAGCCGCCCGCGTGCGTGCGGAATATGAGGAGAGCCCGGAATACCGCCTGGGCTGTGAGCTGCTGGACGGGTTGACGCAGGAGCTCGGCATTTCCGCGGAGCAGGCGGCGGAGCTTTTGACGGATGGGGCGCGCCCGGAAAGCATGGACGTGCTCTCCCGCAGGGCGGCCGCGACGCTTTCCCGGTTGGAGCGTGCGGGGCAGCTCCGCCGCCCGGCGGAGGAATACCTCAGGGAGCATGCGTTTCAGCAGCTGCTGCGCGAGCTGCCCGCAACGGCTGCCGTGCGCGTGTTTGAAGCGGAAAACATGCGCACAGCGGAGCAGACCGATGTCGGTGCAGAGGAGGCCGTGCTCGAAAAAATGCGCGCGCGCCGCGCTTTGCCAACCCCGCTTCGCAGCGCTGCGCCCGTGAGCGCAAAGGAGGACTTCGCCAACATGAGCAGCGAGGAATTTGAACGCTTCAAACAGCGTTATTTCTCCCGCTGAAAAACGGACCACCGAAGAGAAGAAAGAGAGGAACAACATAATGGCAGACATCACAAACACAACGAAAAACACCGTGGAAGGCACCGGCCTGAACAAGACTTTTTTTGACAGGCAGCTTTTGGAAGGCGCGCGCACCCGCCTTGTACACGCGCAATACGGCCAAAAGCGCCGCATCCCCAAAAACAACGGAAAGCGCGTGGAATTCCGCCGGTGGAACCTGTTCGACATCGACGAGAACATGTGCGAGCTCACCGAAGGCGTGACACCGGACGGACAGACCCTTTCGCAAAGCACCGTGGAGGCGGAGGTGAGCCAGTACGGCGCTTACGTTGAAATTTCGGACCTTCTGGAGCAGACCGCCTATGAGCAGGTGCTTTCCGACAGCGCGGAGCTTTTGGGCGAGCAGCTCGGCACGGTCGTGGAATGGGTCACGCGGGATGCGATGTGTGCAGGCAACAACATCCAACGCGCGGGCGGCAAGAGCGCGCGCAGCGAGATCACCGCAGCCGATACGCTGAGCGTGGATGAGATCCGCAAGGCTGTGCGCACACTCAAGAAGGCAAAAGCGCGCCCCTTTGGCGGGAAGGACGGCCGCAAACAGCATTTCATCTGCATCTGCTCCCCGGATGCAACGTACGACCTTCAGGAGGACCCGCTGTGGCAGGACGTTTCCAAGTATGCCGCAAAGGAGCAGCTTTACACGGGCGAAATCGGAATGCTCTTCGGCGTGGTGTTCGTGGAATCCACCGAGGCGAAGGTCATCCGTCAGGCGGTGCACTGCAAGGTGACTGCACACAGCGCAAACAGCGCCGCCATCACCGTGGACGAGCTTACCGCAGAAGCCGCGGCCTTCCTTTCCAAAGCGGGCGCAAAGGTGACCGTCGGCGCAACGGAATACAGCGTTGCCTCTGTGGACCGTGCGGCGAAAACAATTACCCTTGCAAGCGCAGTTCCTACGGCGATCAGTACGGGAACCTATGTGTACAGCACCGAGGCGGGCAAGCTGGACAGCACCACCCGCGTTGCGGACGATGTGCACATCACGCTTGTATTTGGAAAGGACGCCTATGGCGTAATCGACTTGGACGGCGGTGCACTCCAAACCATTATCAAGGGCCGCGGCTCCGCGGGGACGGACGATCCGCTCGACCAGCGCGCCACCGCAGGCGCGAAGGTGATGGGCTACACGGCCACGATCCTCAACGATCTCTGGCTGCTCCGCATCGAACATGGGGTAAGCGCGTAATGCAGTGCGAAGAAGCGGTGCGGGCCGCTTCTTCGGTTTCGGCTTTTGCTTCCCGCTTTGCCCCCGGGCGGCAAAAGCCGCAAGGTACGAACCGCCAAGGGTTTCATCCGTTTCGGCGCATGGGTCGCCGAAGCCGGATTGCAAGTCAAGGGTTGCGGCCCTTGACGATCCCGGGATTTTTGACATGCAGGGGGCAAATGCAAAAACATACGATTTTTTTGGAGGGAGAAAGAATGAAATATATGAGCGACCGGGAGATCGACCGGATCTCCGGCGCGGCGGGCAAATGTCTTGCTGCGGAGCAGAAGGTGCGCCTTGTAATTGCCCCTGTGGACGACGGGCAGAATGCGCCGTGGGAGGGCGGCCTCAACGGTTACTTTTTCCGCATCCCGCGCGGCGTGCCCGTGCAGGTGCCCGAAAGCCTTGCGCGCCTGATTCAGGAGAATGCGCGCGCGGCAGAGCTTTCCCGTGCCGGGGTGCGCGAATACAGCGCGGGGCGCGGCAAGCGCCTCGGCGCGTGAGGAGGAGAAACGGCATGACGCTAAACGACATCATCGTATCCGCGCTCGCACAGCTTGACCGCGGACACGATGCGCAGACGCTCGACACCTGGCGGGAAAAGCTGACCCGCTTTGCCAACGAAGCCGTGCTGGATCTTTCCGCAGCCTACTGCCCGCGCAGGACGGAGGAGCTTACGCTTGATGGAAAGCTGCTCCGCACGGAGCGGCTTTCCCGGCCCTGTATCCGCGTATACGGCGTGAAGCGGCTGGGCCGCTACATGACCTTTCACGAAACGGGCGATTCCGGCGTGCTTTGCGTGCCGGGGGCAAAGGCCGGCAGCACCGTTCAGGTAAATTACCGCTTTGCGCCGCCTATGCTTTCCAATACGACCGACGTGCCGGAGTTGCCGGATTGGACGCACGGGCTCATTGTGTGCTATGTGGTGGGGCGCGAGCGCGCAAGCGGCGAGGTGGGCGTGCAGCGCGGCGGCAACATCTATTTCCAGATGTATGAGGCAGGCAAGGCAAAGCTCCGGCCGCACATGGGCGGGGCGGACAGTTACCGCATCCTGAACAGGTGGTGAGCGCCATGGGCAGGAAGTCTTACCGCATTGACGAGTTCTTCGGCATTGACCAATCCAGGAACGAAAATGCAATTGCCCCGGGCATGAGCGCGGACGCCTGCAACATGGACACCGAGGACGGCAGCCTTGCCGTGGCGCGCGGCTATGTGCGCCACATCGAAACGCCCGTGCCCGGCACGGCTGCGCTCCACCGGCTGTACGTACACCAGCGCCGGGAGGGCGTACAGTTCATTGCCGTCTCGGGGGATGTGGTTTACGCATACAGGGACGGTGCATGGAACGCCGTTTACACCTATGAACCCGGGCTGACGCAGCACCACTTCGATTTTGCGGAGGCGCAGATCAACGGCACGGACTGCCTCATCATCGGCTGCGGAGAAGCGCAGCTTGTGAAATACAACGGCGTGGAGGCATCCCTGTTCGGCAGTGAGGCGCAGCTTTCAAACGCGAAGGTGCTTTACCTTGCGATGTACCGCAACCGCCTGTTTTCCGCAGGCGACCCGGAGCACCCGAGCCGGCTGTATTGGTCAGAGCTGCCCGGAAGCGGGAGGAGCATTGAGGATTGGGGGCCGGTGGAAGCTTCCCCGAACGTGGAGGGCGGGCACACCGAGGTGGGCGACACGGGCGGCGACCCGATCATTGGCCTTGCGGCGCTTTCCAACCAGCTTTTGATCTTCAAACAGCACAGCATTTTCCGCCTTTTGGGCGACAGGCCCGGAAACTATATTGTGGAAGCGGTGGAATCCCGCGGGGAGCTGCCCGTGCACACGTCGATCGTGCCTTCGGGCGACGCGCTGTACTACCTGACCAGCGGCGGGCTTTGCTGCTTCAACGGAGTGAGCGCGGCACCTATGCCGGATGCGCGGCGTATCCGCAACGTGCTTGCGGGCGCCTCGGCCACGGATGCACGCGGGGCGCTCTGCCGGGACAAGCTGTATTTTACCATCGACGAGGGCGGAGGCTGCGCGCTTGTGGAATACGACCTGATACGCTGCACCTATATGCTGCGGCGCGGCTTTACGGCAAGCGACCTGTGCGCGCGGGGCGGCGTGCTCTATTTAATTGACGGCGCGCGGCGCGTTTGCCGCTTTGGGGAAGGCACGACTTACGACGGCGCGCCCATTGCAGCATGGTGGCAGACGCCGCTGACCGATCTTTACGACAAAGGCTCTGTAAAAAGCATCCGCGAGCTTTATCTGCGCGGCAGCAGCGACCTTGCGGATTCCGTGATCCTGATGGACATGACCATCGACACCCACACGGCAACCCACCGCATGCGCGTGCCGGAAGCGCGCGCATGCGTGCTTGAGGTGCCGTTGGCGGGCGAGGGGCGCACGTTTTCCATGCGCTTTTACAACGAAGCAGGAGGCCGGTTTGCGCTGGAAGCAGGCGCGGAGGTGCTGCTTGATGAACGAAGGAGGACGGAATAATGGCGCTTGACATGCGCGCGCTCTACTACATCGCCCTGCCCGCCGGCAGGGAACGGGACGCAAACAGGCAGGCGTATACGGAGCGCGTGAAGGCAAACGAAAACTGCCTGAACCAGAATTTTACGATTCTGAGCCAGAAAATCGCGGAGCTGGAAGCCCGGCTTGCGGCGATCGAAACCAGAGGATGAACGGAGGAAATCAGAAATGGCAAGCTATTCTTTGGCGGGCTACCCCCCGCCCGCCGGCGTGGACAGCCGGCAGAAGGTGAAGGAATATCAGACGCGCCTCGGCGTTGCGGCAGACGGGATCTGGGGCCCGAAAACCCAGGCGGCTTATGAGGCGTCTCTGACAGGGGGCAGGAACGATTGGAGCACGCCCGCGCGCATATACGGCGGATATTACGATCAGGCGCTTTCCCTGTATGCGCCGCCCACGATACAGGCTTATACGCCGCCGCGCGCAGAGATTGAAAAGGATGTGGAAGCATCGTTGCGCCCGGCCACGGATCAGGCCATCGCATCCCGTCGCGCGCGGGGAGAAGCGAACATGGCGGAATTAGATGCGGATGCGGCTTCCCGGGGGATGGGGGCATCCACCTACGTTACCTCCGTGAAGGGGCGTGAAATGGCCAACACGGAGCGGGATGTGGCGCTGCTGGAATCCAACTATGCCGCATCGCTGTCCGAACGGGTGGCATCTTATCTGCAATATTACGCCAATTTGGATTTGCAGGCCCAGATGCAGAACGCGCAGCTTGCATACAACGCACAAAATGCGGCGGCAAGCCTTGCGGCGCAATGGTACGCGGCATATCAATCGGCAAACGCTGCAAGCAGCGCCGCTTCTGCGCCGAAGCGCCGTTCAAACGGCAGCGCGGCGGAGGACGATGCTTATTTCAGCATGACCCCGGCAGAATACAGGGGCTTTGTGCTGCGCATGAGCGAGGCAGACCGCCGCCTGCTGTATTCTTCCGGCTCTGAACATTGGAAGGAGTGCAGGGATGAACTTTACGGCGTGTTGGGCGCCGCAGGATATGCTGCGCTTGAGGCGGAAGCAAACCCGAAAAAGCAGAGTAGGGGAGGAAGCGGCATATGGGCGGCGGAGAAGTATTGAAGGAATTTGAGATCGCACTGGATATCACGCGATCCATTTCCAACCGGGAATTCAGCGTGGTGGAGGGCGACACGGGGAACGTGCTGCACATCCTCCTTACGGACGACGGAGAACCCGTAAACCTGAGCGGATGCCGTGTTCTTGCCATATTTTCCAAATCGACCGGGACCTCCTCCCAGGACAGCGGAGCGGAGGACGGCGGGGTATGCATCGGCGGCACGGCGGGAAACGAGGTGACGATCTCGCTGTTCAGCACTTCCTTCGCACCCGGCATGGTGGAATGCGAATTGCAGATCTATTCCGGTGCGGCCCTTAAAACGCTTGTGACGAGCGCGAAATTCAACTTTACCTGCCGCCGCGGCATCCTGAACGATGAAACCGTGCAGTCCACAGGCGAATATCCGCTGCTTGTGGGATTGATGGCACAGGCTGCGGCCGCGGTGGAGACGGCGGACGCCGCTGCAGCGGCAGCGTATGCGGCGGCGGCAGCAACGGGCCAGGCAGCCCACGCGAGCCGCCATGCGGAAGGGGGGGCGGACCCGATTTCCCCCGCTTCGATCGGCGCAGCGGAGGAGAACCATACGCACGGCGAATACGCCGCAGCCGGGCACACGCACATGCTTTCCTCTTTGGGCGCGGCGGCGGCTCCGCAGACAAAAGAACTTTTCCTTGACACGAGCGGATGGGAAAGCTTCGGATTAACAAGGTGGGAAACCGTGCCCGGCGTAACGGATGAGAGCATCATCATCATAACGCCGGCGCCGGCAAGCTTGAAACTATGGGCTGAGGCCGGCGTTCGCTGCATTGCATCAAACAACGGCCAGCTTAAATTTGCATGCGACACTGTGCCTGCCGATTCTGTGACCGCAAATATTCTGATCGTGGGGTGAGAGCATGATTTTCAATATGGCAGGCGGGGGCGGAAAGCTGAAATCCGCAAACGGAACGCAGAGCGCAGACAGCACAAACTATACGCTTAACGTAACGGGGTTGGGGTTTCGGCCATATGCGGTGGTTGGAGTATCTATAACCAATCCGGCAGACTACGGAAACGCACGCGGGTTTGTGTGCGATGCAGATGGAAACATCGCAAAGCAAACTGCGGCAAATGTCAGCGCCACGGTATCGGATGATGGATTCACAATGAAGTTTCCCACCAACACCTTGATGCCCTATCACTGGTGGGCAATTGGAAAGTGAGGTTTGATCTATGTTCAGACGAAGGATATTTTATAACGCAGAAACGGGCGCGGTTCTGCATTCGTATGCGGCGGAGGGCAATTTAAACCCGAACTGTGCGGCAGACAAAGAAGCGGAACACCTCAATTTAACTGATTGGGGTGTTTTTCAATGGGACGAACCAGACCCGGAGACCGAAGCCGCATTTTTACCTGCTGACGCGGAAGGCAACCCGCGCATTGTGAACGTTGCCGTTGATGTATCCGGCGAAGCGCCGCGGTTGGTTTTCAACTATGAAGCCGTTTTGGAGCCGCAGCCGAGCGAAAGGGAAGACATGGCGGCAGCGCTTGCGCTGCTTGGTGTGGAGCCGCAGGAAGGAGCATAACATGGGAAGATGGCTGAACGGCGCACAGAAGGTGCGCGCTGCAATGGACACTGCGGGCGCCGCATTGGATGACGCAGCGGCAAGCAGGGCGGTGCCGCTGTACCCAACGCTGCAAGGCGATGGAGCGCTGATAAGGGCGGGAACCCGCATCAACTGGAACGGCACTTTGAAGCGCGCCGCGGTTGACCTTTGGGATGTACCGAAGAACGCGCCGGACAATGCGCCTGCATTGTGGGAGGAGATTTCTTACCGCGAAGGACACCGAATCATTCCGGAAACTTTTGCGCCGGGGTCAGGATTCGCAAAGGGCGAATGTGGTTGGTGGAAAGGCGCGCTGTACAAGTCGGTATTTGAAGGGGTCAACATATGGACGCCGGAGCAGACCCCAAGTGGCTGGGAGAGGCAATGAGCGGCGGGCCGGGCGGCAGCATAGTATGGAAACAGGGGCGCCGGAACTTTTTTGTGGGACGGCGCTTATCCTGAACAGAAAGGAAAACTGAAACATGATTGATGAGTTTATTGAATATTTGGACGCACAGGTAGGCCGCTCCCTTTACGTTTGGGGCGCACAGGGCCAAACAGAAATTACGGAAAAGTGGATCCGCTCGCGCGAAACCAGCGAAGCAAACGTGCAGCGCGTGGTGGCATTCTGGAAAGAATTGCAGGCCAAAGGCATATCGCCCATTGCGGCATACGATTGTTCCGGCCTCATTATGCATTATTTGCAGGATATGACAGGCTTTTATAAAAATGACCTGAGCGCTGCCGGGCTCTACCGAAACTGCGCCCCGGTTCGGCGCAGCGCGCTTGAAAAAGGCGACCTTGTTTTTCGGGACAACGGCAGTAAAGTGCACCATGTGGGCGTATATTTAGGCGACGGAACTGCAATTGAGGCGCAGGGGCGTGATGCCGGCGTGACACGGCGCACCTTGGATGCAGGGGGAAAGGGATATTGGAACCGCTATGGCCGCCTGCCGCTGCCGGATGCACCCCCTGTTGAAGAACCTGATACGGTTGGTGCATATTTTGCCACGGTGGGCGGCGGGTCGGTGAACGTGCGGAGCGGACGCGGCGCAGCGCATCCCGTGCTTGGCATAGCCCATGCGGGAGAGCGGCTGCTTGCAATGCCTGCCGAGGCCGGCTGGTGCGAGGTGGCGGCAGCAATCCGCGGCACGCTTACAAAGGGATACATGGCGGAACGCTATGTGAGGCGCGAGGGCTGAACGCGGGACCAAAGAAGAAAATAAGAGAATGGAACTACAGAGGAGGAAAAACGATGAACCATATGGTTGACTGGCTCAAGGTTGCGGCCGCTGCGCTGGGAGGCGCTGCGGCATACCTGTTCGGGCCGTGGGACGCGATGATCCTTGCGTTGGTGTGCGTGGTGGCCATCGATTATATTACGGGCGTAATCAAGGCGCTGATCCTGAAAAAGCTGGATAGCAATGTGGGCTTCCGCGGCTTGTTAAAGAAGGTATTCATCTTCGCGCTCGTGGCGCTTGCAACGGTGATAGACCGGATGATCCCGGCAGCAAATCAGGCCATCCGTGCGGCGGTAATCGCCTTTTATGTGGCGAACGAAGGAATCAGTATCCTGGAAAATGCAGGAGAGATCGGTTTGCCGATGCCGGGCGCGCTGCGCACGGCCTTGAAAAAACTCTCCGAAACGGGAGAAAAGAACGAAACGGACGCCTGACATCTTGTGCCGCGCCGGGGAAAAGCATTATAATGGCGTAGAGTGAAACGCAGCGGGAGGAACGGCATGCGCATGACACGAAGCATAGAAAGTGAATACAAGGCGGCGCGCGCGCGGGCAATCGCCGAGGCGGAGAAACAGAGAAGCGCCGCCTATGCCGCGCTGCCCCGGCTTGCCGCAATTGACGCGGAAAAGCGCCGCCTTGCCTTTGCGCTTGGCCCCAAACTGCTTCAGGCAGAGGATCCGGCGGCACTGCGCGCGGAAACGGAACAGGCCATTGCCGCGCTTGATGCGGAAGCGCAGCGCCTGCTTGCGGACAACGGAATCGCTCCGGAATCGCTTCGGCCGCAGTTCCGCTGCGCACAATGCGAGGACACAGGTTTTGTGGGGCCGGAACAGCGCATGTGCGCATGCCTGCGCAAACGGCTGCTGCGGGAAGAATACGCTTCCTCCGGATTTGCGGCAGGCGCCTGCTTTGAACGGTTCGACACGGGCATTTATTCGGAGGAAACGCAGCTGCGCAGGAGCGTGCGCGCAAAGGAAATCTGCGAGGAGTACGCGGAAAAGCTTTCCTTCAACGGCGCAAAGGGCCTGCTGTTGATGGGCGATGTGGGCTTGGGAAAAACATTTTTGCTGGACTGCATCGGCCAGCGCGCGCTTTCACGGGGCTGGTCCGTTCAAAAATATACGGCCTATAACCTGCTGGACCGCATGCTGCGCGGCATCCGCGAGCGGGACGGGGGGCTCTCGGCCACGGGGCTTGCGACGCCGGACCTGCTTTTGATCGACGACCTTGGCACGGAGCCGTTCATTCAGAACGTGACCTATGAAGTGCTGTTTTCGGCGATCAACGAGCGGCAGAACGCGGGCAAGGCAACGGCCATTGCCACAAACCTTGGCAAAGCGCAGTTGCTTGACGATTACGGCGAGCGCCTGTTTTCGCGCATGACCTCGCCGCGCCTGTTCAGCGTGATCGAACTTAAAGGTAAGAGTCTCAGGTGAACCAAAAACAACAACGCCGGAAGGGAAACACTCTTCCGGCGCATTTTGCGTTTTTGGCGCTAATCATCGATCAATATTATCCACTCTCGGGAAACAGAGGAATTGCCGAAATCGGGATCATCGCTCATGATCGGGATGACCGTGCCATAAGCCCTGGAGCCGGAATAATCCTGCGTTTCAAGGGCGGTGATTTTCCCTGACGATAATGATAATTTACAAACAATACATATACGCATTGCCCGCAGTCAGGGTTTGGACAGTCAATCCTCCAGCAGATCGATGCCGATTTTGGCAAGCTCCTCATCGGAATAGGCGCGCTGGTGGTGGTTGTGCGCGCGTGTGCGCTTCCCCTGCGCGGCGGGCGAAGCGGCCTTTTTTCGCTCAAACTCCTGTGCGGCGGCCACGGTGGCAACATTTGCGCCATGCCATGCCGTTACAAGCTTTTTGATGTTTGCAAACGGCTGCGCCGCTGCACGGGATTCATCCGCCGCATATAACAGCAGCTCCGCATCCATATGCCATTTGTCATGCCATGCGTCGATCTGCTCATGCTGCGCGAGCGTCGGCGTGCGGCGGATGCCGGCGCGTTCAAACAACATGCGCGCCAACTCATCCGCCGCATCGCGCGCACGGCGAAGTTCGGCGGCGGCCTCTGCGGTAACGGCGCCATTGAGGCGGTACGTTTTCAGAATGGTATCAAGATAACGGAAGCTCGGCTGCGCGGCGGAGGTCATCTCAGCGCAGGCATCAAAGATCACGCTTTCGTCAAACCCCCATTCCTCCGTCCACTTCGTATAGAGGGCAAGCTCATCCTCCGTGGCGGTGCGGCTGCGCTTCCAACGCCGGAGGAGCCGCTGCGCACCCGCAGAACGCTGCGCTTCCAAGGCAAGGTAGCGCTCCGCTTCCTCCGGCGTGGCCACGCCCGCATCCGCCCAGCGCTTTGCTGTGGCATTCATCTGCCACAGCTTCGCCCTTGCGCCGCAGCGCGCGAGACAATCCTTCACGCAGAGCACAGCGGTGGTTTCCTCAAAACGGAAGGCTTCGATCCAATCATAAATTTCAGAAAGCTCATGGCCGGAAAACACACGCGTGCCGGCCACATCCTGCAAAGCGGCTACAAGCGAAGCATATTTGCGCGGCGCATCCCCGGCGGCAAGCCCGGAGGAAGCGCCCGCCGGGAGGTATTCCACAGTGAGCGGCGCGTCTGAAACGATGCGCACAAGCCCGGCGGCCTGCCAATAGGCGAACGCGCGCGCAAGCTCTGTTTCGCTCACGCCGAGCACGCCCGAAACATCGAGCCCGGCGGCTTCTGCACCCGGCGCGCCGGTTTGCATCAGGCCAAGCAGATACGCCTTTGTGAAGCCTTCAGGCGCTTTGGGCATATATTCAAGCAAAAAAACATTGCTGACCGCTGTTACATCCAGCAGCGGGTTACGCTTAAGAAAAACGGGCATGGACACCTCCAAAAACTGACAAGTTACCCCTGCGGCAAGCAGCCGCCGTCCGTTTCAATTATAAGCCGCAACCGCCCGCTGCGCAACGCAAGAAAAGTTTACGGTTGCGGATTTGGCCGTATGCTCCCATCCATGCTATAATACATTTATGAATATGAAAAAGCTATTGCAGTGGAAATATCTGTTTTTGACTGCGGCGGCGCTGGGGCTGGCAGCGGCGCTGGCCACACTGCCCTTAAACGGGAATGAAACGCGGGCTGAACCCGCCAAAACGCCGAACCCCTGGAGCGAGCTGCCGGAAGAAACGCCGCCGGAACCTACGCCAGAGCCGGATTGGGCGCCCACGCCCGCAGCGGACGCGCAGGCCGCGCGCACGGGAAACCTGTATGAGGCGGTGCTTTCCGTTGACCCGCGCACAGCCGGGATATACGGCAAGCTGCGCCTGACCTATGTGAACACATCTTCGGATGTGTTGTATGCCGTGAAGCTGCGCCTGCATGCAAACGATGTTTCATCCGGGTGCCTTACGCTTGAAACGGTGGCGGTAAATGGCGAGCGGGCCTATTACGAGCTTTCCGGCGAGGCCGGGAGCATCCTTACCGTGCCTTTGCCGCTGGAAATCGCCCCGGGCGGGAGCGCGGAGCTGTACCTCGGCTTTCACATTGCCGCGCCGAAAACGGGAAGCCGCTTCGGCACGAACGAGACGGGGCTCATGCTCGGCAACTTCCTGCCGATTGCCGCCGTATATGAAAACGGCGCATGGCGAACGGATCCTTACACCGGAGAGGGCGATGCGTTTTACAGCGAAACGGCGGATTACCGCGTGGCTGTGACGTTCCCCAAAACACATGCGCTTGCTTACACGGGCACTCTGGTTGAAAAAAAAGAAAACTATTATGAAAACACATACTACATTGCGGCGCCCCGGGTGCGGGACTTTGCGCTTGCCCTCGTCGCGGACGGCGTGACGAGAGCGGAGGGAACGGCAACTGCGCGCGCGACGGTACGGGGGATTGCTGCAACCGAGGGCGCTGCACAGTTCAGCGCAGAGGCGGCTGCCTATGCACTGGATTTTTACAGCCGCAAGATTGGCCTTTATCCGTATACGGAACTGTTCGTGGTGCCGTTTGACCAGACGGGCGGCATGGAATACCCGGGCCTTGTGATGATTTCATCCCGCTACCTGCGCTCTAATAACCGTGCGGAAATGGGCGAGCTTGTGATCGCGCATGAGGTAGCCCACCAATGGTTTTACGCCCTTGTGGGGAGCGATCAGATCAAAGCGCCCTGGTTGGATGAATCGCTTGTGGAATTTTTGGCTTTCCGCTGTTATGCGGAAAGGAACGGCGAGCAGGCGGCGGAAAAGCTTTGGAACGAGCGCTTTGCGGAGTATGGCGCAACACAACGCACGACGCGGCTGGACGATTCGCTTTATGCATTCGGGGGCGGAGAATACTTCATGACCGTTTACGCACACGGTGCGGCGCTGTATCGTGCGCTTTGGGAGGAGCTTGGGGATGAAGCCTTCTTTGGAGCGCTGCGCATCTACTTCGACGCAAACAGCTTTAAAAATGCAACTGAGAAAGATCTGCTTGCCGCATTTGAGGAAGCGACGGGCCGGGATCTTTCCGCATGGTTTGAAACGCGCATGGCGGCAGATTACAGCTTCGCAGCCGCGAAATGATGCTGGGAGTATCCAAAACTGGCTATTTGGGTATACCGATTATAGCCGCCGCATGGTAGAATAAGACAATAAAGACTGCAAAAGGCGCCTCGGATCAAGGCGGACACAAATAAATTTACAGGGAGGTTGGAGTATGAACGATTTTGTGTTGAGCTGCTGCTCAACGGCAGACCTTTCAAAGGAACATTTTGAAGACAGGAACATCCATTACATTTGCTTTCACTTTTATCTGGACGGCAAGGAATACAGCGACGATTTGGGGCAGTCCATCCCCTTCGACGATTTTTACCGCGCCATGATAAACGGGGCGGAGACGAAAACCTCCCAGGTAAACACGGAGGAGTTCGTGGAATACTTCACGCCATTCCTTGAGGCGGGGAAGGACATCCTGCATGTGAGCCTTTCCTCTGGTATTTCCGGCGTATACAACGCGGCCAAAGCAGCCGCGGAGGAACTTTCCGAGAAATATCCGGAACGCAGGATTCGCGTTGTGGACTCGCTCGGCGCATCCTCCGGCTATGGGCTGATTATGGACAAACTGGCTGACCTCAGGGATTCCGGCATGTCCGTGGATGAGGCGTATGCCTGGGCGGAGGAACATAAGCTTGAGCTGCACCACTGGTTTATTTCTACGGATCTGACGTTTTACATCAAGGGCGGCCGCATCAGCAAAACGGCAGGCTTTTTCGGCTCCATGCTCGGCATCTGCCCGCTTTTGAACATGGATAACCTCGGCCGGCTGATCCCGCGCGAAAAGGTGCGCACCAAGAAGCGCGTGCTGCAAAAACAAGTGGAGCGCATGGCGGAAAACGCGGAGGGCGGGCTTGCCTATTCCGGCAAGTGCTACATCTCCCAATCCTATTGCTACGAGGATGCGCGCTATGTTGCGGACCTTGTGGAGGAGCGCTTCCCGAACCTGAGCGGCAAGGTTGAGATCAACAGCGTCGGCACGACCATCGGAAGCCACACCGGCCCCGGCACCGTGGCGCTGTTCTTCTGGGGAAAGAAGCGTGCGGACTAAAGACTAAAACAGCGCAGAAGCGCTGCAAGCCGGCGGCCTGCCGCCGGCTTGGCTTTTCGGTATGCAGAGGGCGGCCGCATGGCCGCCCTCTGCACACGCTGCCGATTCCCGTTCAGCCTTGCAGAAGATGCTCCAACAGGATTTTTGCGCCCATCAGGATGAGCACGACCCCGCCGAAAAGTTCTGCGCGGGACTTATATTTTGCGCCGAATACGTTGCCGAGCTTCACGCCGAGGCAGGAAAGGGCAAAGGTAATTACGCCGATGAAAGCCACGGCGGGAGCGATCTGCACCTGCAAAAACGCGAACGTAACGCCCACGGCAAGCGCATCGATGCTGGTGGCGACGGCAAGCGGGAGCATGGCCTTCGGGCCGAAAGAATCGTTGAACTCCTCGCTTTCAGAGCGGGATTCGCGGATCATGTTCGCGCCGATGAGCCCGAGCAGCGCAAAGGCGATCCAGTGATCCACGGATTGAATCAGCGACTCAAACTGTGTGCCGAGGAAGTAGCCGAGGAGCGGCATTAGCGCCTGAAACCCGCCGAAGTACAGCCCTGCCGTGAGCGCATGCCCCGGCGAAACCTTCCGCACCGAAAGCCCTTTGCAGACCGCCACTGCGAACGCGTCCATGGACAAGCCCACGGCGATGATGAAAAGCTCCCATATCTGCATGCCTTTGTTCCTCCAATTGTGCCGATTTAAATATATGAGCAAAAAAAGAGACCTATCTGCCGTTTGAACAGATAAGTCTCGCCATTTCATGCCAAGCCGGGAAGCAGCGCTTCCAGTGTGTCGACTTTGCCGCGCGGCGTACCGCGCCGGCTACTCCCTTATTGTACAAGTATCGTACCATGCGGCGGAGCGTCTGTCAAGCTCAGGCGGAAAGCTCGAAGTTCAGATGCCCGTCATGCTCGATCACGAGCGCGCCGTCCGCGTCGTTGAAAATGCGGAGCAAGGCGTTCTTCCCTTCAGAAAGATCCAGCGTGAATTCCGCCTCAGCAAGCGGATCCCCCATCTCCTGCCCTGTGCCCGCATAAATGCGCACCGTTATGGGGACGGAAGCGGATTCCGCAACGGAAAAGCTGAAGGTTTCCCCGGCAAGAAACGGCGTGCCGTCCGCGTACTGCACGGTTTCGCCCGCAGCGCCGCCTTCCTGGTCGATTGAAACGGAGCGCACGACATCGGTGCTGTCAAATACGATATAAAGGTTTGCGTTCGGGTCAGGCGAACTGACCCGTTTGCCGCAGCCGCAGGCAAGGCAGGCGGTGAGGCAGAGCACGAGCAGCAAACGCGCATGCCGCCGTTTGGGTGTGATGGTAAACTTCATGGATGGAACTCCTTTCTGCGATTCAGGATGGATGAAAAGAAAACCCACAGGCCAATTAAAGCGCGGCCTCAAAAGCGAACCAATTTCCTTCAATATGGACCGTAGCCCCACGGTTATCGCCTTCCGCAGCCCAAGCCCACCCGGTTTCCGTTTCGGTCAAGGCCACATCCGCGCATTGAAATGCCGCCGGTTCTCCGCTTGCGGAGTAGTAGATGCCTTTATATGTGCAAGCGGGGACGCTTCCGGATGTTGAAATGATAAATTCAATGACCGGGTTTTCGGATTCCCAATAGGAAATACGCTCGACCCCTTGGATTTGGACGCCATCGGCATCCCCATTTGCCATAATTTTATAAGCAGCGTTTTCAAGCGCTTCCCGGTTTTCTGCATAAAATCGTTCTGGGCCGACCGCTTCCCCACAGCCGCAGGCAAAGCAGGCTGTGAGGAAAAGCGTGAGCAGCAAACGCGCATGCTGCCGCTTGGGTGTTGTGCCGTGCTTCATTGTGAAGCCCTCCTCCTTTTCCCGGTTACTTGTTCGGGATGTCTTCCGGTGCAACATCGTAATAAATCTGCTCCCGCAGCGGGCTCTTGAGAAGCACGCCGCGCGCATCCTGCGAAAGCTGGTAGCGCAGGAGATTGGCGTTTGTTTCGGTTAAGCCGCCCTTGCGCTCTGCGTCCGCGAGCACGCTTTTTGCGATGATTGCATCAAGGTTCAGTGCGCTGAGGCAAAGATACCACGCGACGAGCACACCCGCGAGCAGGCGGATGAGCCGGAGCTTCGGCCGGTAGAGCTTCGCCGCGCAGAGCGCGAGCACCGCAAGCAGAAAAAGCATGAACCAAAGCGGCAGAATGCGGTTGATGGTAAGGCCATAGGCGCGGATGTAGAGCGCGAGGCGGAAGAGTGCGGAAACGAGAATGAGAGCCGTGGCGCCGAGGAGCGCAAGCAGCATGGGGCGAAGCGCACGGTGCTCCCGCGTGAAAGCAAGGCAAACGCCGAAGGCTGCAAAGTTGATCGCTGCCACAGCGCAAAGCTCACGAAACCCGCGCACCGCATATTCGGAATAGGTCAGCTCCGCCGGCAGGCCCGCAAGTCCGGTGAGGTACGTGAACTGGAAGGCTGCAAACACGGCATATACCGCGAGCAGAAGCCCGAGCGCTGCAAGCACGCTCTCCGGGGCGATGGCTTTTTGATACGGCGCATCGGGCACGGCGGGTTTTTGCCACGTCATCGCGTACAGGAACGAATAGAACAGCATCGCAACAAGCAACGCCCCTGCAAGGCGCGGCAAAAAGCTGCCGAAGGACAACCCTTTGAGAAAGTTTGTAAGATAATAGGCCATCACCGCGTCCGCCTGAAGAAGCAGCGACGCCACAAGGATGGCAACCGGGAGCGCACAAAGAAGGCCGAGCCGCACGGCGCGCGCCCGCGGGCTGCCCTTGCCGCGCGGGAACAGGCTCGAAAGCGCGCCGAAAAAGCGGCCGATGCATGCGAACGGGGCGACGAACCAGCCGCGCAGATACAAACTGAAATACTGTCCTTCCCGGCAGGCAGGCACATCAAAGGAACAGTCCACGGCATGCAGCATCAGAAGAAGCGGGATCACGAACAGGTTAAGCAGCGATGTTTCCGCCTGCGCGTATATGGCGTAACGCAGAAACAGCAGCGCCGTGGCGGCAAGCAGGAACAGGCTGGAAGGGCGGAGGGCACGCTTGGGGTTCGCCGCACAGAAGCCCGCGGCATACACGGCCCAGAACACCGCATAGGCGGGGACGAATGCACGGACGGTGCCGGAAAAGAACGCGCCGGCTTCCCCGAACCACCAGAAGGCGGCGATCCCCCCGAGCGTGAGCGCAAACAGAAGCATCAGCCGCTGCAGAGGGGCATACACGCGCTTTTCGGGCGCGGAAGCCTGGCTGGAAGAGGGTGTGGGCGGTTGCTCATAGTATTTTTGTTCCATCAGACGGCCTCGCTTTCCGTTGTGTCCGGAACATATTCCAGAATGTCCGCCGGCTGGCATTCCAGAATCCGGCAGAGCGCATCGAGTGTGGAAAAGCGGATGGCTTTTCCCTTGTTGGTCTTGAGGATGGAAAGGTTCGCCGGCGTGATGCCGAGGCGTTCGGCCAGCTCGCCGGAGGAAAGCCTGCGCTTTGCAAGCATCACGTCAAGGTTGACACGGATCATTGCGCTTGCCTCCTTAAATCGTCAGGTCGTTTTCAAGCTTGAACGCAACGGCGCGGCGGAACACGCCTGCAAGCACGAGCGCAAACAGGCCCGCAAGCAACATCACGATTGCGCACACAGCCGTCATGGGCGTGAAGTATGCGGCGCACCGCACGGTGAACATTGCGCCCGCAAGCTCCGCTGCAATGCCCATGCGCACGAACGCATGCACGTTGCGCTGCACAAAAGGGTCGGTGGAAACCGTGCGCATTACGAGCAGGAGCTCAAAGAGAATCCACAGCGCAAATACGGCAGCAGCCGTAAGGAACACGCGCAGCGCAACGGGGTCGGAATCCGTCTGGCAGTAGGCAGCGATGATCTGATCCCAACCGCTGCCCGGGATGTAAAGCGTTACGGCGCAAAGAAGCACAAACGCCGCAAGAAGATAGAGCATGGCCTCCGTGATGCGGGGCAGGAGTTTTGCTTTCATAAAAGAACAATACCTCCGAATGAAATCGCTTTCTTGGAGGTATTGTAGCATGAAGATTATTGAATTTCAATATAAATTTATCGTTTTACGATAAAAGCTCATAGTTCGATGCGGTTCGACTGATTCTCCTGACGCAGCATCACACGATGCTGACTTCCTTGCCGCAGAATTCGCCGGTGCACGCGCCCGGCTTCCTGAACGCATGTTTCGGCAGCGGACGGTTGCAGAATGGGCAGGCGACGGAGAAGGCATTGGCGGCGGCCATAGCGAGCCCGATTGCAAGGGTGAACCCGAGAAGCACAAAATTGCGCATATCCTTACACCAGCTGCCGCGCCCATTCGCCGCGGTGCGTGCGGCGCAGCGCGAACCAAAGGCGCACGAGGCTTGCCACGTGCTGGCAGGCATAAACATACGGGAGCGGAAGCTTGAAATACAGCCCGACGAGCAGCGAAAGCGGGATGGAAATGACCCACATGGGCAGGAGGTCGATGATCGCCGCTGCACGCGTATCCCCGCCGCTTCGGAGGATGCCCACGATGATCGTGAAGTTAAGCGCCCAAAGCGGCAGAGCAAAGCCCATTACAAAGGTCGTATCCGCGGCAAGCGCCTGCGTTGCAGGCGTGGTGTTGGTGTAAAGATAGGGGATGTATACCCCAAGCGTGCAGACGAGCACCGCAACGAGCGTGCCGACGAGCGCGGAGAGCCAAAGGAAACGCTTGCCGTAAACATAGGCGTCATCCTGCCCGCTTGCGCCAAGCGTATTGCCGATGACGACCGCGGCCGCCGTGCCGATCCCCTGAAGCAGGATGAAGGAAAGCTTATCCACCGTGCCGACAATCATCATCGCGGCGAAAGCATCCGTGCCCATTTTGCCGTAGATCGCATTCTGTGCAAGCATGCCGAGCGCCCAGATGGAATCATCCAGCAGCACGGGCGCGCTTACGGCGATGAACGGGCGGATGTTGGCAAACACATGGTCGAACAGTTCATGCCATTTTGCGCGGGCGGCGGTATCGCGGGCGAAGCTGAAGAACAGCAGCGTGCCGCAATCCACTGCGGAGCCGATGAGCGTTGCGATGGCTGCGCCCCGCACGCCGAGCATCGGGAAGCCCAGGTTGCCGAAGATGAGGCAATAGTTCAGGAACATGTTCACAAGAAGCCCCGCAAGGCCGGAAAGCATGGGCAGCTTTGCATGGCCGGTGGATTTGTGAACCGCGCCGAAGGGATAGACAAGCGCTTTGAACAGATACCCCCAGGAGGCGATGGAAAGATACTCCACACCGCGCGCTGTTACGGCAGATTCTTCGCTGAACAGGCCCACGCAGAACCCGCCGAAGCCCTGCGCTACGGCAACGAACAACGCTGCGCATGCGCCGGCGAGCACGATGCAGAGGCCGAGCGTACGGCGCACGCCGGCAAGATCCTTTTTGCCGAAATATTGCGCCATAAACACGCTTCCGCCGCCCGTGACGCCGAACAGGCAGATGTCCAGCAGGTACGCAAGCTGGTTTGCCGCACCAACGCCCGCAAGCTCAATGTCGCCCAAGCCGCCGATCATGATGGTATCCACCATGTACATGGCGGTGGAAAGGAGCTGTTGGAGCATAATGGGCAGGCAGACGGCAAATACTTTCCGATAGAACGCCTTGTCCGAAAGGCCGAGGATGTCGCGAGTCATAAAACGTGGTGCCCTTTCATGAGATTGCAGGGATACTACGACTACAATGATAACATTCTGCGGAAAAATTGTGAAGTGCGCGCCGGGAAATCCCGGTTTGTGGTATACTGATTACAATACAAAAAACCTGTGCAGGAAAGGGCTGAACGCAATGCCGTATTTTTATTATGATTCCATGCTGTGGGTGGTACTCGCCGTTGCGGTGATCGGCATGATCGCCTCCTCCCGCGTGCAGAGCACATTCCGGAAATACTCGAACATGCCTGCGCGAACCGGCCTGCGCGCGTGTGACGTAGCGCAGCGCATGCTCCTTTACGGCGGCAGCAACGCGCAGCTTACCCGTGTTTCCGGCGCGCTGACCGACCACTTCAACCCCAAAACCAACACGGTTGGCCTTTCGGAAGCGGTGTTTGACCAATCTTCCGTTGCGGCGCTCGCCGTTGCGGCGCATGAGATCGGCCATGTGATGCAGTATCAGGAAGGGTATACGCCCATCCGCGTGCGCAACGCGCTTGTGCCGGTGGCCAACATCGGTTCCGCAGTGTCGCCTTATTTGGTGCTGCTCGGGGTGATTATGGGGAACTATTCCCTTGCCGTGTTCGGCGCGCTGCTTTTCGGCGGCATCCTGATGTTCCAACTTGTGACGCTGCCGGTGGAATTCAACGCTTCCCGCCGCGGCATTGCCATGCTTTCCGAGGGCGGATACATTTCGGGCGGAGAGGAAGAAGGCGCTGCAAAGGCTGTGCTGCGCGCGGCGGCGATGACCTATGTGGTGGCGGCGCTTTCCGCATTCGTTTCCTTCCTGCGGCTGTTCATGATCGCAAACCGTTCCCGGCGGGATTGAGGAGAAACAGGAACGCGCTCCGGCCGGCCTGTGCGGCAGCGAAACAAAAATAATATATTTTCCTGTTGACAAGCGGAACAGGGCACGATATAATAGCCGCAATCGAAAATTGATGGCGACGACGGCGACATAGTACCGCGAGAATGGCCCATAAGAGAACTGCCGGTTGGTGCAAGGCAGAAGGGGCACGGCGCGCGAATTCACGCAAGAGCTTCCCGCTGAAAGGCTTCGGCCTGCGTAGGATGGGACGGGATCACCCGTTATCGTGGCAGAGTATGCATGTACTTGGGGAATATTCAGAAAATGGCAATGACTGCGAAAGAGTACCGCGAGAAAGACCCTGAAGAGAACTGCCGGTTGGTGCGAGGCAGGAGGGAACGGCGTGGGAATACACGCAGGAGCCGCCCGCCGAAAGGCCATGCGCCGAGTAGATCGGGACGGGTTCACCCGTTATAGTGGCGCGAGTATGTAGTACTCAAAGAGGCTGCTTTGCGTGAGCAGGCGGCGAACAAAGGTGGTAACACGGCAGCAAGCCCGTCCTTTTTTAGGACGGGCTTTTTAATTTCAAAAAACTTAAAAACGGAGGAACAAACCATGAAACGCATCATCTCTATCCTGCTTTGCGCAGCGCTCATGCTTGTGATGTGCGCCTGCAACAACGCGACGACCCAGCAGCCGAGCACTGCGGATGCAACGCCCACGCCTGCGCCCGCCGAACCTACGCCCGAAACCACCCCGGAAGCTGCGCCGGAAGAGCAGCTTACGCCGGAAGACCCCATTACGATTGGCATCATCCAGCTCACCGAGCATGCGGCGCTTGATGCAGCGCGCGAAGGCTTCGTTCAGGCGCTTGCAGACAACGGCTATGTGGATGGCGACAAGATCAAAATCGACTTCCAGAACGCGCAGAATGACCAATCCACCCTCTCCACCATTTCCGACCGGTTTGTGAGCGAGGAAGTCGACCTCGTGCTCGCCATTGCAACGCCTGCCGCGCAGGCGGTTGCCGGCAAAACCACGGAGATTCCGATCCTTGCGACTGCGGTTACGGACTTCGTCGTCGCCAAGCTCGCGGAATCCAATGAAGTTCCCGGCGGCAACGTCTCCGGCACGACGGATATGAACCCAATTGAGGAGCAGATCGACCTTCTGATGCAGCTTGTGCCGGAAGCCAAAACCGTGGGCCTTATCTACAACTCCGGCGAGGATAATTCCATCCTGCAGGCGCAGCTTGCGACAGAGGCCATTCAGGCGCGCGGGCTGACTGCCACCGAAGTGACCGTAACCTCCACCAACGATGTGCAGCAGGCAATGCAATCGCTTGTGACCAAGTGCGACGCGATCTATATCCCCACGGACAATACGATTGCCTCCTCCATGCCCATTGTGGAAGGCGTATGCACCGAAGCCAAAAAGCCCGTGATCTGCGGCGAATCCTCCATGGTGGATGCAGGCGGCCTTGCAACACTTTCCATCAACTACTACAAACTCGGCTACCAGACCGGCATGATGGCGCTGCGCATCCTCGTGGACGGGGCTGATGTTTCCACGATGCCCATTGAATCGCTGACAGAAATGGACCTTGCGTTCAACACGGCGGTTGCGGATGCGATCGGCATAACCATCCCCGAAGAGCTTCTTGCAAAGGCAGCCAACTGAAGAAACGAAACAGAGACCTGAATAAATGAAAAGGAGACCGCCGCCCGGCGCGCAGGAAAGCGCGGCCGGGCGGCGATTGGAGCGTGAAACATGTGGAATGAAGTTTTAGGCGCAACCGGGTTCGGGCTGCTTTGGGCGGTCATGACCATCGGCATTTATATCACCTACCGTATCCTGGATGTGGCGGATCTGACCGTGGAAGGCAGCATCACCATGGGGGCGGCCGTGTGTGCGGTGAGCATTACCGCGGGGATAGACCCTTACCTGAGCCTGCTGCTTGCATTTGCAGCAGGCATGGCGGCCGGGCTGTGCACGGGGCTTCTGCATACGCTGCTCAAGATTCCGCCTCTGCTTTCCGGCATTTTGACGATGATTGCGGCATGGTCTGTGAACCTGCGCATCATGGGCAAAGCAAACGTTTCGCTGCTGAAGCTGTCCACCGTGTTCACGCCGGTGATGGAGGCGTTTGGCATGACAAAAACCGTGGCGACCATTGTGGTTGGCGCAGGGGTAACGCTCGTGCTGATCTGCTTCTGCTATTGGTTTTTCGGCACGGAGGTTGGCTGCGCCATCCGTGCAACGGGCGGGAACCCGAACATGGCGCGGGCGCAGGGCATCAACACAAATGTGATGAAGATTTTAGGCCTTGTGCTTTCCAACGGGCTTGTGGCGGTTTCCGGCGCGCTGATTGCACAGAGCCAGTCCTTTGCGGATATCCAGATGGGCACGGGTTCCATTGTGATCGGCCTTGCTTCACTCATTATCGGCGAGGTGCTTTTTGGGAAGGGCGGCTTCTTTAAACGGCTGATTTCGCTTGCGCTTGGCGCAATTACGTACCGTTTGATTATTGCAGCCGTGCTGCACTTCGGCATGAACGCAAATGATCTTAAGCTGTTCACAGCCATCACTGTGGCGCTTGCGCTTTCGCTGCCTGTCATCAAGGCGAAAATTCAGGGCGGCAGGAAGGGGGCCTGAAACCATGCTTTCAATCGAGAATCTCCGCATTGTATTCAACGCGGGAACGGTAAACGAAAAAACAGCGCTCGACGGCGTTTCGCTGACGCTTGAAGAAGGTGATTTCGTAACGGTGATCGGCGGCAACGGCGCGGGAAAATCCACGCTTTTGAACTGTGTAGCAGGCGTTTATATGCCTGCGCAGGGCAAAATTTCCATCGGCGGCGTGGATGTGACACGCATGCCGGAGCATAAGCGCGCAAAGCTGCTCGGCCGCGTATTCCAGGATCCGATGATGGGCACCTCCGGCAACATGTGGATCGAGGAGAACCTTGCCCTTGCAAGCCGCCGCGGCAAGCTGCGGACGCTCCGCTGGGGCATCAGCAATGCGGAACGCGCGGAATACAAAAAACAGCTTGCTACGCTGGGCCTCGGGCTGGAAGAACGGCTTTCTACAAAGGTGAAGCTCCTTTCCGGCGGCCAGCGGCAGGCGCTGACGCTTCTCATGGCAACGATGAACAAACCAAAGCTGCTGCTGCTGGATGAGCATACCGCGGCGCTTGACCCAAAGACCGCCGCGACAGTGCTTGAACTTTCCTGCCGCATGGTTGCGGAGCACGGCCTTACGGCGCTGATGGTGACGCACAACATGCGTGACGCGATCGCCTGCGGCAACCGTCTCATCATGATGCAGAACGGGAGGATTGTGCTTGACATTCGGGGCGAAGAGAAGAAGAATCTCACGGTTGAGATGCTGCTTGAGCGCTTTGCGGCTGCAAGCGGCAGCGAGCTTGCAAACGACAGGATGCTGCTTGGCTGAAGCAAGCATACCCCAATATTATAATTATAATATGAAACGATGCAGAAGGCTCCCAAGGGAGCCTTCTGGCGGTTTTTGTTGCGAATCCATTTGCAAAACAAACTTGACCGGTTTACCGAGAAAAGACAAACTGCGTTCTTCGGCTCCGCCAGGCGGCGATGGCAAAGCAATCAAAAATGGCGCTGTGAGTGGAAACGCCTTGCAGCATGCCCCGTGACAGGACAAGTCGGCATACGCGCCATGCGGTTCCTGAAAGCTGTTTTTTACGCACCACTTGTCAACGAAGAAGCTCCGCGAGCTTGCTGAGATCGTCGATCTCATAGGTCACGGGGATATTCAGGGTGTTTATGCGGTGCTTTGGATTGTACCAGCAAGTATCGATGCCTGCAATCTCGCCGCCCCTCATGTCGCTGGCCAGAGAGTCGCCGATCAACAACACTTGTGTTTTGTCCGCAATGCCAGCTTTGCAAAACACATGTTCAAAATAGGCCGCGTTGGGCTTTTCATATCCCACATCCTCCGAGATGAACACCGCAAGATTTGGTCAAGCCCGGACCGCCTGAGCTTCTTTGCCTGCGCCGCTTTGGTTCCGCTGGTCACTGCGATAAGCGTATAGTTGCCCTTCTCTGCCCGGAGCATTTCTTCTGCATGGTCAACGAACACCAGATGGTCGCCCAACGCCGCCTGATACTCGCTGTTGAAGGGCTCTGCCAACGCGGGATTGATGCCGAACATCGCAAAGAATTCCCGGAACCGGCCCACTAAAATCTCCTGTTTGGTCAGTTCGTTTCGTTCAAGCGCTTCCCAGTATTTCACGTTGATCTTCGAATAGGTACGCAGCATTTCGTCGCTGCATGTGCCGAGCCCGTACTTTTGAAACAGCACGCGGATGGCGTATTACTCTGATGCCAGAAAATCCAGCACGGTACCATCGATATCCCACAATAAGTATTTGTACATGCATTTCTCCCCGGCGTGTGATGTTAGTTGTTCAATTATATCATAGCGGGAACATAAGTGACAGCTGCCCGCATGGCGGGGTCATTCATGCCTCTTTTATGGAAGGTTTCGATAAAAATTGGCTTGTAATTTCCTTTTTGATATAATGGCTAGGGAGGCTCTGCTGTGGAAACAGTATTGAACCCTTGTCAGGCAGAATTGCGGAGGCGGTCTGCGGAAGCCATGGCTTGGATAAAGGAAAAAGCATGGCCATATCTGGATGAATCGTTGCGGGAGGTGTACCGCAGAAGAAGAAAAACATGAAAAGGCGGGCAATAAGGAGGAAGATGAAATGACAAGGACGATTACGGTAAAGGGCGTGGGCAGCGCAACGGCAAAGCCGGATTATGTGATCATCAGCATGACGCTCGACGCGCTGGACATGAAATACGAGAAGGCCATGGAGCTTGCAGCTGTTCATCTGGAGCAGCTGAAGGCTTCTCTGGCCGGGACAGGGTTTGACAAGGAAGCGCTCAAGACCACGAACTTCAACGTCCGGACAGATTATCAGAATGAGCAGGATGGGAACGGAAAGTGGAAGAACGTGTTCAACGGCTATATCGTTTCCCACTCGCTGAAAATCACATTCGATTTTGATGCAAAAAGGCTGTCTCGGACGCTCGGCGCGATCGCGGACTGCGTGGCAAAGCCTGTGCTTTCCATCGCGTTCACAGTCAAGGATCCAACCGGCATCAAGGAGGAACTGCTCAAAAGCGCCGCGGAGAACGCAAGAAGAAAGGCGGAGATTCTGTGCGAAGCATCAAATGAGAAGCTCGGCAGGCTTGTTGCCATCGATTATAACTGGGCAGAACTCAATGTATGCTCTGAAACCCGGTACAGCATGGCGGATAACTGCCTTGCAGCGCCCATGCGCGCAAAATCCATCGAGATAGAACCCGATGAGATCGACACCCGTGATACGGTCACATTCGTATGGGAGCTCGCATAGGAATTCCGTGAAGCGAATTTGAATGGACACAAAATAAGACAAAGGAGATAAACGATGAGCAAAAGGCTGGTAGCATACTTTTCAGCAAGCGGCGTAACTGCAAAGTTGGCAAAAACGCTTGCAGCCGCCATTGGCGCGGATCTGTTTGAGATCCTGCCGGAAAAGCCTTACAGCGCGGCTGATCTGGACTGGACAAACAAGGAGAGCCGCAGCACCATTGAGATGAACGATAAGTCCTTCCGCCCGGCGGTTGCGAACAGGGTGGAGAACATGGCCGAATACGATGCCGTCTATGTGGGCTTCCCCATCTGGTGGTATGTGGCGCCGACGATTATCAACACCTTCCTTGAACAGCATGACCTGACGGGCAAGACCATAGTCCCGTTTGCCACCTCCGGCGGCAGCGGCATGGGCAACACGAACGCGGAGCTCGCTCCTTCCTGCAAGGGCGCCATGCTGAAAGAAGGGAAACGCTTCAGCAGCAGCACAAAGGAAGCGGAGTTAAAGCTCTGGGCGGAGAAAGCGGAACGCTAGCATCCCGTTCAAGGCTTGCCCCGCTATATTCTTTTATGCATTGCCCTCCCACCTGCTGTCCGGCGGGAGGGCTGTTGGTATTTGCTTTGCTCGGTTCAATTCCGGGTTACAGCCAGACGGCCCAATCCCCATACTTGAATGTTCCGCTGCCATGATGCAGCTTGCCTTCCTTATCAAGCCCGCGAAAAGCATCCCGCATACGCAGCAATATCTCCGGCTGGATATCAAGCGTATGATGTGCGGGAAACACCTTGCTAACTGGAAGCGCCGCAACCTTTTCAAGCGACCTTAGATATGCCTTCGGGTCTGTGGAGGGATAATAGGCAAACAGGGTATCCTTATAAACCAGATCGCCGGTAAACAGGTATCCCCGCGCAGTTTCAAAGAAACACATATGGCCGGGCGAATGCCCTGGAGTGTGAAGCACGGTGACTATTCTGCCTCCGAGGTCAATGGCATCTCCGTCGTGCAGAACCCTCGTCGGCGTGCCTTGAAAAAATTCGTAGGTGCTCACGTCATAGCCATCCGGCGGGTCACAGCGGTCAAGCACCATCTGCTGGACCGTTTCAATGCTCAGCGGGAATTCGCCGGAAAGCCAATTCAATTCCGCTGCATGCGCGTAAAAATCGGGATAATACTTATGCCCGCCTATGTGATCCCAGTGGATATGCGTGGCAACAGCAGTGACCGGCTTTGCGGTCAGCTTTTCAACCTGCTCGGATATGTTGCTGATACCAAGCCCCGTATCGATCAGCAGGGCGCATTCACTGCCCTCCAACAGATAGCAATGGGTCTCCTCCCAATGCCGATATTCGCTGATAATATGTGTATCTGAATCAATGCGGTCAATCGTAAACCACGGTTTCATGATATGCCTCTCCCTCAAACACATGATATAGACAAACCCCGGTTTGCCTGCTCAGATTATACCATAGCGGGGACGCAACGGAGAACACCGTTTGCGGCAAAGAGCATTCGGCAAAATATACGGTAGGAATGCATTGGAGTTTCGGGTATAATAATCACAGATGGCGTTTTCTGGCGAACTAATTTGTAGAGCTGGGTCTTGACAGTGATTGGTGGGAGTTCTCCGCCATGGCCATGCTGTATGCCGGCCTGCGCAAGGGCGAAGTGCTGGCTCTCAACTGGCTGAACATTTATTTTGAAAAGAAGCTTATGGTATAATCAAATTGAGAAATCGAGTGAATGAGGCCACATGATGGACTGGCATGACGAAGTCAGAAGCAGACTCCAAAAGAAAAATCAGATTCTGTTTGTGAAGGACTGTGCATTTCTGCAGGAGCTAAATTCGTTTCTGCGTATACAGAACCACAGGACGGTCGTGCTGTGGGCATTTGATCTGGCGGAGGAGTCCATAGAAGTTTTGGCACAGAACTATCCAATAGAAAAACGTCCGCAGGAGGCGTTGGACGCTGCAAGAGACTGGGCGGCCGGCAGAATCAAAATGCACGAAGCGCAGCGTAAAATTCTGGACTGCCACGCGTTTGCCAAAGAAATCGACTGCAGGGCAGATATCGCGGCGTGTCATGCCGTCGGGCAGGCGTGCGCGGTAGTCCATACGGCAGGACATGCCATGGGATACCCGATTTATGACCTCAGTTCCATCGTTTATCGGGAAGGGATCGATCACTGCACGGAAGCCGTGGAGCGGCGCAGGGAGACCTATATTGACCGGCTGCTCTACCGAAGCGTGCATCAGGAAGACCGGCAGAACCGCTGGGCGGAATTCATGCTCAGATAGATAATTCGTTGGTGATAAGGAAAGCACATCACAGCGGCATATCACTTTCTGCGGAACAAAAAACACACGGCTTTTCAAATAAGCTGTAAACAATTAAAACAGAATGAGTGCAAAAAGTCAAACGCAGAACGTGTGCATTATCAGCGGATACAGGGCGTTTACGGCATAGTGTTGTAGAAAATGTGGTAAAGCGCGGTAAATCTGCTCAAACAGCTAAAATTGACGGAATAATATACACATTATATGGCAATGCATTTGTGGATTGATAATCGGACATTACGACACATGTCTGATTATCAGTGCTCAACGGAAAGCAAAGCCCGAAAAAGTTAGACTTTAACAAGGTTTTCGTAAGGATGTTTTTAAGATTTAGGATTATGCGGTATGGCACGGGATATGCTATACCGCATTTCCTTTCCAGAGAGTGACCTTTGAATGGTCAAATTCTCCGATATGGTTATAGATGATTTCAATTTCCTGTAACCGTCTGCCGCTGCTCTTGTCAGGTGCATGGACGATAATCTTATCGACAAACTCCCGTAAGATTTCAGGTGTCAGTTCGGTCAGGTCCGTGTATTTCTTTACGATGGCAAGAAAGCGTTTCACATCAACACTTTTCTTTTCTTCCTGCTGAAGCTCATTCTGAATTTTGTCTGCCTCGGCCTGTAAGGTATGCTGTTCATCCTCATAGCCTTTTGACATTTTCATAAACCGCTCGTCAGAAAGTTTGCCTGTGATATTGTCCTCATAGATACGCTGGAAGATGGTGTCCAGTTCCCCGATACGCTTCTGCAGCTCAATCAGCTTCTTTTTCTTCTGCGCCAGCTCACGGTTTTTTTGCCGCACATCGGCATCCATCACCATCCGCACAAATTCATCCTCATAGTTGGAAACATAGCGGATGACTTCTTTCAGGTTTTCCAGGACAATTCGCTCCACTACCACGTTACGGATATAGTGCATGGTACAGTTGGAAGTATTGCTCCTGTAATTTCCACAGATATAATGATGTTTTTCTGCCGGTTCATCAGCTTTCCGATGGAAGGTCAGTTTGCTCCCGCAGTCTGCACAGTAGAGCAGGCCGGAGAACATGGGCATTTCCCCCATCCTGGTAGGCCGCCTTTTCCCGGCCCGGATTTTCTGGACGATCTCAAACGTTTCCTTGTCAATGATGGCCTCATGGGTATCTTCAAAGACCTTCCACTGATCGGGAGTATGCTTGATTTTCTTATGGCACTTGTAAGACTTGTTGTGCGTCTTAAAGTTTACCGTATGCCCCAGGTAATCCACCCGGTCCAATATCATTGCGACAACCGGGCCGTTCCATGCGTATTTATGGGGAGGGAGTACGGTACGCGGTTTCTCGCCTCTTTCCAATGCGTAGTAGGTGGGGCAGAGGATTTCTCTTTCCGTCAGCATCTTTGCAATCTGGGTAGGACCATAACCACTGACACACAGACGGAAGATTTCACGGACCACTTCGGCGGCTTCTTCATCCACGATCCATTCCTTTTTGTTTTCAGGATTTTTCCTGTAACCGTAAGGAGGATGGGAGCCGATATGTTCTCCGGCCATTCCCTTTGAACGCTTCACTGCACGGATTTTCTTGCTGGTGTCCTTTGCGTACCATTCATTGATGATGTTGCGGAAGGGGGTAAACTCGTTATCTTCCTGGTTGCTGTCCACCCCGTCATTGACTGCGATAAAATGAACATCATGCTCCGGGAAAAAGATTTCCGTGTACATACCTACTTGCAGATAGTCACGGCCCAGGCGGGACATATCCTTGACGATAACCCGCTTTACCTTGCCGCTCTCCACATCTGCGATCATGCTCTGGAAGCCGGCCCGGTTGAAAGTCGTGCCTGAGATACCATCATCAATGTAAAACTGGATGTTGGTGTATCCCCTGTCCATTGCGTACTTTTTGAGGATTTTCTTCTGATTTATAATGCTGTTGCTGTCGCCCTCCTGTTTGTCGTCCTGGGATAACCGACAGTAAAGAGCGGTGATTTCATCGCTGCTCAAAACGGTAAAAGGAAAACTGTTCACGGCAGGGCGGGTGTTTGACTGTAACATTTTAACCTCCTTATCCGACAGTCAAACAGACAATGCTTTTCCTAACTCAATTATACCGCGCTGCCTGGAAGCTGTCTGCTGCCTTTTTCTATTTGTTTGCAGTATTTTTTCGGAGGTCATTCCGTATCAGACGCTTCACTTTGGAAACGGCGTCCTCCGTGGCGTCAGGTCTGGAATGGGATTTCACAACATAAGTTGTATTCCCAATTTTATATTCACGCACCATCTGCGGCGCGGTTCTTACTTCGTTTTGCATATAGTTCACCCTTTCAAATACAAAACCATTTCTTGCATCAAAAGAGACAGAAAACGGACGGCTGTTGGCACAGCTCCACGGGAGTCTCACCCCGGCCCATGCTGATGGGTGCGGCGCACAATGCTTTGCGGGCGTTCAATGCGCGAGTATCTTTAACCCTGCCTGTGCTTCATCGCCCACAAGCTGCCACGCTTGTTTTGCGGCCTGGTTATAATCGCTCGCCTGTTTAGTAGGGGTCCCGTCCTGCGGACTTGCAACAGGGTCATGGCGCACCGGCCGTATGGCTCGGCACAGACAGGAATGTATCCGTCTGCCTTATGCTGCGCCGGAGGCCTCCCAACGGGCTTTCTTTGTCAAGGTGCTGCCTCCAGCCACGAAAGAGAGAAACAGGGAAAGGGTAAGCTGTTTCTGCTTTCAGACCGGGCTTGTCAACTCATGCTGACAATGGAATGAATGAGCTTGATCTCCAATCGGCGCTTCATGTACTCGTCCACCCGAACATGGGGCTGGCCGTCAGGATCGTAAAGCGTCCGGGTGCAGAGCTTATTGATATAGCCCTCATAATACCGGAGTACCTGATCCACAGCCTGAGAGTCCCCGTCACGGGCGGCGTCGATCACCGAAAGAGGAAGAAGCTCCTTGCCCTTGTAAGTGGGTTTCTTCATACCTTCAACCTCCCTTCGGCATGAGTGCGGCCAACTTGATCCGCAGCTCGGTCAATGATTTTGCCCTTCGCCGCTGAACGGCGCTGCGAGACATTCCAACAAGGCGGCCAACCTCCTGATCCGGCAGGTCCAGAACAAAATGCAGGATCAAAATACTCTGCTCCTGAACAGACAAACCGGCGAAGGCATCAGCCACAAGCTCGTTTTCAATATGTAGGTCATACCCGTGGGACGAGAATGTAAATCTGTCACTGGGGTAATGATCTACAACGCAGAGCTTGTCCATCTCCATCTGCGGAAGGTCGCTGAATGACAGTTCCCTGTCACGGCGCCTCTGCATTTCCCGGAGGTAGTCGATTGCCTCATGGTACAGTACCAGCTTGCAGTAAGCATCGAACTGGCACCGCTCGCCATAGTCATTGCGGGGGATCATATCCATCTTTTCACCCCCTTTCCTGGGGGAATGAGGTGGGTTTCTCCCTTTCCGCTAACAAGGCGAACGCAAAGCCGCTCGCTACCCGCTAAAAGCCTCCTTTTTGAAAATTTCTCAAAAAATTTTTTCGAGGCGGGCTTGTCCTCGGAAAACAGCAAAAAGCGCCCAGCAAGTCGCAACGGACCTGCAGGGCGCAGAAATGTTTTATGAAGAAGATTGCTTACATGGTATAGTTCATATCCAAAGCCGGACTGCTTCGATGGAGGGGCTATGCTTTTTTTAACTGGTGCAGATCATGGATACTGCGAAAAAGAGAAAAGGACACGGCAAAATAACCTCCAATCGGCTACCGTGTCCCTGCAAGTCGTCATTGGTTTGTGTAAACGCAAAGAAACGGCGGCTCTGATTTCTCAAAACCGCCGTTAGGGTAATAACTTAAAATAGGCGCGCAAAATCACCTGCCCCAACCAACGGTTTTTTTCTTTCCCCGTAGTCGGGGCAGGTTCATACGCTATCTAATTATTCTTTCGTGACTAATTCTTTCAGCCGTTCATAGGTTTCTGCGCTAATATCATGTTCAATCCGGCAGGCATCAGCCTCCGCCGTTTCAGGATCAACGCCTATAGATATAAGTTGCTTCGTTAAAAAACAATGGCGCTCGTAGATTTTTTCAGCCACCTCCTGGCCAAGATCGGTCAGGTGTAGATAATGGTTTTCGTCTGTTGTCAAAAAGCCGCCCTCTCGTAAAGTTCCTACTGCGTAACAAACGCTGGGTTTTGAAACCTCCATGTACCGAGCAACATCCACGGAACGCACCATACCGAGCTTCTTTTGAAGTATAAGCACGGCCTCCAAATAATCCTCTCCGGCAGTATGAAGTTTCATAGGCAGCTCCTTTCGTCATTAAGCAAGACTCCAGCCAGCCGCACTCTTTCGGATATTGACAAAATCCTGATAGATACCAGGCTGTTTCAAAAGTTCCTCATGGGTTCCTTGCTGTGCAATCTGGCCGTTGTCTATAACTAAAATCTGATCGGCGTTCTGGATGGTATTTAGGCGGTGAGCGATTACAAGCAGGGTCTTTCCCTTCACCAATTCGGAAATAGCCTCCTGAATATAGCTTTCATTGTCCGTATCTACACTTGCGGTAGCTTCATCCAAAATGACAATAGGCGCGTCTTTCAGAATACAGCGGGCAATCGAAATACGCTGTTTTTCGCCGCCGGAAAGTGTTGCACCGCCCTCACCAACCACCGTTTGGAATCCGTCGGGCAAAGCCATAATGAAATCATAGCAGCGGGCTTTTCTGGCAGCCTCGTAGACTTCTTCTTCCGTGGCATCCGGCTTTCCCATGATGATATTGTTGTAAATGGTGTCCTGAAACAGATACACGCGCTGGAATACCATGCTGATCTGATCCATCAATTCCGACAGAGGTACATTGCGAATATCCACGCCCCTTATCGTCACATTGCCGGATTTTACATCCCAAAGTCGCGCCAGCAAGTTTGCAATGGTGGACTTACCGCTACCGGACGGTCCAACCAGCGCTGTCATAGAATTTTTCTTCATGGCAAAACTGATATGATGCAGAACCTCTTTATCCTGATAAGCAAATGTAACATCGTTGAACAGGACTTCCGGCTGTCCCGGCTGTGCCTGAGCCGGAATATGCTGCTTGCCGTTGTCGGAAAGTTCCGGTTCATCCAATACCGCTTCAATACGATCAAGGGCAGCGTTCATAACGGTTAGTCTGGATGCTTCTCCATAGAGAGCCTTCAACGGGCCAAAAAGATCAAATACAAATAGCAGAACACCCAACACATAAGCCAAAGAAAGCGCACCGCTCTGTTCCAACACAATAGACAGGCCGAAAATTGCCGCAATACCAATACCGTAAAGGATATTCAGCCCCATTGTCCACGGGGTCATTTTTCGTTCAAAGTCAAGCGATGTATTTCTGGAACGCTTGAAATTGCCGGACAGTTCTTCGGATTTTTCTCCAAGCAGGTTATAGCTCTTAATAACACCAATGCCCTCCACAAAAGACAGCACCGCATCGGTCAGCCGTTCACTCTGCTCCTGACGGCCTGCTGATTCTCGTAGGGAAACTTTGTTCATTCCCTTAGATACCAGCCATGCCAAAATAGTAACTATCGCAGCGATCAAGCCAAGCTGCCAATTCAGATAAAACATGAACGCCAGCAAAACCAGCGAGGACAGCAGATAGCTCATCATGTTTCCCAGCGTACTCATAGCGACTTCTTCAATGAACACCATGTCGGTACTGAGGACAGAACTGATCTTGCCAATATTGCCGGAAGTGAAATATCCCATCGGAAGTTTCCGCAGATGGCCGCCCAATTCGATACGCTTGTCAGCGAACATCAAATATCCCGCTGCACTTTGCAGGCTGTCACTAAGATAATGGACGAGCATCTGAACCAGCACAATAGCGGCAAGGCCAAGTCCCACATAAAGGCAAGTCTGCCCGGTAATGGTCTTGTTTGCAAATCCACTCAAAACCACAAAGGCCAGAAAAATCGGCATTTTGGACAGAATGGATTCCAGAAACGCACAAACAAATGCGCCCTGAATACGGCTCTTATAACGGCCGGAAAGTTTCAATATTCTTGAAAACAAAGCAAACATTTATTTCCCCTCCTTTGCAGTGTGTACTTTCCACTCGGCGCTGTCTTGTGCCGCTTTCCACAACTTTTGATATTCAGGGCAGGACTGGATCAGCTCTTGATGTCTGCCCGTTGCAACCAGTTTTCCGTGATCCATAACACAAATCTGATCTGCGTTCATAATGGCTGGCAATTTGTGTGCAATAACCACAAGGGTCTTACCTTTCACAAGCTCTGCAATGGCGGCCTCCATCTTTTCTTCGTTTTCAGGATCGGCATAGGCAGTTGCCTCGTCAAGCACCACAATAGGAGCATCCTTTAAGATTGCCCTTGCCAGAGAAATACGCTGGCGCTGACCGCCGGAGAGCATTTTTCCTGCATCACCAGCCATCGAATGAATACCCTGCGGAAGTTTCTCAAGGAACTCCATACACTGAGCTTTCTTTGCGGCCTCCACCACTTCTTCATCCGTTGCGTTCAGCCGACCAAGCCGAATGTTTTCGAGCAGAGAGGTATTGAACAGGTATTGATCCTGTGCCACATAGGAGATACGGCTGTTGAGTGCTTCAAGACTCATATCGCATAGTTTCTGCCCACCGATGGAAATACTGCCTTTCTGTGGGTCATAATAGTGAATCAGCAGTTTCGCTAATGTACTCTTGCCGGAGCCAGATTCACCAACAAGGGCTGTTTTCTGTCCAGCTTTTGCCGTAAAGGAAATGTCATGGAGAACTTCATCCTCAATTACAACAGGCTTTCCATCCGGGCCGGGCTGTGTGGTCTGATAAGCGAAAGAAACATGGTCATAAGTAATGGTGTCATCTTTCCCGTGGAACGCATCTTCTGTCTGCTGGAGCTCCGGCGCATCCAACACCTGCTCCAATGCAGAAATTTTATAGTTAAGCTGGGGCATGGTAGGCAGGAAACCGAGAGATTTCAGCAGCGGCATACCAATACTTAAAGAAAGACACAGTACCAAGATCAAATTAGGCAGAGTAGACCAGCCAGAGAGAACGAACCATGCGCCAACAGGCAAAGTCAGAATAATGGTGCATGGAAGCAGACTGCTGTAAATTGCCATCCACGGCCACGCCGCCTTGTACCACGCCAGAGTATAGTCCCGATAATCTGATACATCTTTGCGGAACCGCTCATAGGAATCTGCGTCCTTATTGAATACCTTGACAACTTCCATACCGTTAATGTACTCAATAATGGTATTGTTCATCTTTTGTCCGGCCATGTAGTAAGGCCCCATTTTCTTCATGCCAACGGAATACATCGTCATCATGGCAATCAGACTGATCGGAATGGATGCCAGCGACAGAAGCGCCAGTTTCCAATCCACAAAGAACATTGCCACATAAACCGCAATAGGGATCATCAGGTTTGCAATTCCCTCTGGCATGGAGTGAGCCAGCAAAACTTCCAGACTGTCTACATCATCCACGAACAGCTTTTTGACTGTGCCGGTGCCTTTATCCTGAATGACACCGAGGGGCAGCTTTTCAAACCGTTTTTGAAGTGCCGTCCGCAGACGGAGCAGCGTGTCGTAAGCGGCTTTGTGAGAAAGATTCAGCCCCCAGCCATAGAAAAGGGCTTGCAGCACCAGACACGCCAAGACAAGAACCACGCGCAAAATGATAAAGGATGCTTCAATAGATTCACCCATGACCAGCGGCGCGATCACCTGATAAGCCAGCACAAAGGGCAAGACACCCATCAGGACGCTGACCAGCACGATGGCCATTGCTGCATAAAGCCCCTTCTTATGAGGCCCTGCATACTCAAATACTTTTTGAAACATAATTCCAACCTCCTATCAGGTAAAATATTTTTCGGACAGCGTTTTCAAAATTTCTGGTGAAAGCCTTTGATTTTGAATAGCCCCGTCATCATCCAACTGAACCACCTCCGTACAGGTACGGACAATAAACTCAAAATCGTGGGACACCACAAACACGATCACACCAGAGCTTGAAAGCTGTTCGATCAGTTTGCTGACACGCACCATAGAATCATAGTCCAAACCACTGGTAGGTTCGTCAAAGTAGATTACCGGGCTGCCCTTTACGATTGCCGCACCGATAGTAACCCGTTGCTTTTGACCTCCTGAAAGGGATGCCGGATGCCGTTCCCGGTAATCTGATAGTTCCAGTGCTTTCAGTGTTTCATCCACTTTTTCTTTGCAATCGTCCCTCATTCCAAGGGATAGTTCTTCCTCCACGCTGCTGGCAAAAAGCTGATAATCCGTATCTTGCATGACAAGATAGGAAAGTGACCGCCGCTGGCGTGGTGTAAGTTTTTTCCCGTCAAAGCAGACCTCGCCGCGCTGCTGCTTTAGCAAACCCGTTAAAATAGATAAGAGGGTTGTTTTTCCAGCCCCGTTATGGCCCAGAATACCGATCACATCTCCTGCATGAGCTTCAAAGCTGACATTTTGAAAAATATCCGGCCCCTTCTTGTAGGCAAAGCCTAAATTGTGAACATTCAGCCGATGTGTCTCATCCTTTGTGTGCGGTCTTTCCTGATAATGTTCTGCATCGCGTTCCGGGTATGCTGTCCGCAGACCATAAGAAATTCGTGTTTCTTCGGGCAAAGAGCAAAACTGTTCCCCTGTGAACTCATGCTCAATTTTTCCGTTCTGAATCAAAAAGGCTCTATCAATCAGATCGCGCAAATAATAAAAACGATGCTCTACCACAAAAATTGTGTATCCAGCGTGTTTCAGTTTTCCCATAATTTCTGCCAACCGTTTGGTAGCGGCATAGTCCAGATTTGCCGATGGTTCATCAAAAATATATACTTTTGGCCCCAGCGCATAGACAGAACCGATTGCGATCTGTTGCTTCTCCCCGCTGGATAATGCAAAGATACTTCTGTTCAAGTAGTTTACCAATTCCAACTCTTTCGCCGCTTTTGCAATGCGATCAATCGTTTCCTCGCGGGGTAGTCCGAGATTTTCGCAGCCGAAAGCCAGTTCCCGCGTGGTATCCGTCATAAAGAATTGAGAGCGTGGGTCTTGGAATACCGTTCCAACCTGTCCGGCTAATTCAGACGGCTTCATTTCCAGCAGCGAATGACCATCCATGAGCAGATCGCCTTGGATTTCTCCGGGATAAAAGTGCGGAATCAGACCGTTGAGTGAGCGGATCAGGGTTGTTTTGCCGCAGCCGCTTCGCCCTGTCAGAAGAATGAACTCACCCGTCTGTACGGTCATATCAATTCCACGGAGGGTGAAGTCTTTGCTTTCTTCATAACGAAAGCTAAAATTCTGAAATGAGATCATCGTCATACCCTCCACAAAATGATTTCCCCGATTTTAGTCTGATCGATAAAAAGCAAACCGACCAAAAAGAGGATACCAAACAGCGATACCACGATTTCCGGCCACGAAAAACGGATTGGCCGCAGCGCGTATCGTTTGCACTCCAACTCCAGACCGCGTGTTGTGCCGGATGCTGCCAGTTCATCAGTGACTTTCAAGCACCGCATCAGCAGAGGTATCAAAATATATTCTATGGTTGCTAACGGATGGGATACCCGTTTCCACACGGTATCACTGATACCGCGAATATCCATCGTGCTTCGGATTTGTCGGTATTCAATCCGTAAAGTAGGGATATAGCGGAACATAACAACAAGGGGGATTGTGACTGCCTGGGGCAGCCGCATCCGTTGAAGTGCCACCATTAAGTCATCCATGTATGTAGTTCGCAATATCCAAAGTCCCATCATCATGATAGGGATCAATTTTAAGACCGTCACGCCGAACACGCTCATAATCACACTTAAAACCGGAACTTGGACATAACGGAGCAGGGCATTGAGATAAGCAACAATAATATAGGTCACTATCATTTTGACAGCCCATTTTCCACCGTTACCCAAGGCAATAAACAGCCCATAAACCAGCATGAGCGCGAGACTGACAACTTCTCCGGCCAGAAAATAACTGACAAAACCAATGCAGACCAAAAGAAGTATCTTGCAGCGTGGGTCGAGGAGCGCAGAGCCATGTAGGGGCTGGCGCTCAATTATTTGTTTAATTTGTGCTTCTTCCATTCAAATGTCTCCCTATAAAAATCAAAGCGCGGGACGGTTCTCAGCCCCACGCTCTGAAGTCAGGCAGCCCGCTTGCCTGTATTGTCTGATAAAGTTTCAGGGGGCTGATCCTGTTATTTTACTGAAACAAGTCCAGCTTTGATAAAGTGTTTTTTCAATGCTTTCTGACCGATAAAGCCACCAATCAGACCGCCCACCAATCCGGCAGCAACAATGACTACCAGCATGGGAACGGAAGTAATGCTCAACATTCCCTGAATGTACTCCGGGGCAATATTGTTTTTCTCCATTGCTCCGACAAATGCGCTTTGAAGAAATTTGATGGGGCAGATAGCACTAAAAGCGAAGATAGCACTGAACAGCGCATAGGCTGCCATCATGGACTTCATTGTGATTTCATTCCGGCTCATAACCAGAAAATCGCAAATGATACCGCCAATTACCAAGCCGATAGGAATAAACCAGAAAGCACCAACCAGCAGGAACAGGATGGCCTGAATTGCGGCGCAAATGGTAAACACGCCTTTCTTCGGAACCTTAGCCAGCAGGAGCATCATAACGATGCCATTCGGGATCGCAACAACGGACGGATAAAATACGTTTGTCACCGGGCCAGCCACGCTCATAATGGTGCTGATAACCATGCAGATAATCCACATGAGGGCCGTTAAAACACCGATGAGAATAAAATCTTTCGCATTTAGCTTTTGTTTCATACTCTTATTCCTCCTCACTTTATTTGGAAAATAAAAAATGCGATGTGGTTAATGTTCTCTAACCACATCGCAAATTGTACCAATTTCCGTTGTTACATCCAACCCAAACCCGATTTCATTCTACCCAAAATCGGTATTTTTTAGGTTTAGCCAATCGTATTTTCATCTTTATAGTTCTTAGGTATTACTCCATATTTCTTTTTGAACGCAGCCGCAAAATTGCTTGGTTTTGAATATCCAACCAGCGTTGCAATCTGGCTTACGTTCAAGTCGCTTTCCAAAAGTAGCCCGGCTGCCTTTTCCAGTCTTTGATCTATGATATATGCGTGAACAGATGTCCCAAATAAAGAATTAAATCCCTTTGTCAGTTTGGAAACACTGATATTTACCTTTTTCGCCAGTTCCTCACAACTTGGTGCAAAAGCAAGCTGGCTGTCGATGATCCGTTTTGCTTCGGTAATCGAGTCCCTGTCACTTTTAGAAATACTGATATAGCTTGATGAAAGAATACTAAGTTCCAATACTTCACTCAAATACACGGACAGCAATTCAAAAACCTTACTTTCCAGAAATAAATACCCTAAACCGCCCCGGTATTGCGTAAAATCTTTTACCTCCGCAAAAATGTGCTCCATATACGGGGTAATGTTCACTTTTGAAATGCCAGTCAATAACTTCTTCTCATAAGCATCTATCTCACTATCTTCAAAGTAGTCATTCAAGATTTTGTGAAAATAGGGCATGGGAATTTTTATATTTTTGAAAAGGAAGTCTGTTTTCCCGGAATAACACAGGTATTCCATCTTACCATGTCCTCGATAAATACAAGATTCGCCTTTCTGTATGCTGACACTTTGACGTGCATCTGCAATATTCCACGATACGCCATCATTGAAGCAAAATAAAAGTTGAATATAATCTTCGCAGCTTACACCCTGCACATTCATATCTGAAAAATAATTCATTTTCCAGTCTGATACAACAGCTCCTTGCTTTGTAACAACCTGTGAAATCTGACCTGTTCCCATATCAGCCGGAATATCTATTGTCACTGTCTGCGGAGAGTTGGAGAGCAGATCATGGTACAGCTTTGTCATGTATTGATTTGTCATTGTGCGCCCTCCTTTTGGTTAGTTTTAGCTAATCACAGTCTACACCACTTGCCTTGAAAAGTCAATTTATCTCTGTGGAATATGCAAAGATTAGAGAACAAAACTGGTTATCAGTAATTCACGATACTACCGGCAAGCAATGCAATCTTCCGTAAGATTGCGTATTTTAGAGGATTTCCCGTTGCCGTGAAACCCTCTAAAATGCTTGTTGGTGACATATCCCCAAACCCCTGAGATCGTCACCTGCGGTGACGGCTGCGCGTTCCTTCGGAACGCTGAAAACTGGGAGCAACATAAAACTATTGTCGGGATTTTTGCTTGTCTTTCTGCTGCTCCTGAGACGCAGGAATGTCCAGCAGATAGTCCACATTGGCCTTGATATTGTGAAGCTCCTTCATATCAGACCGGGCCTGCTTATAGGCGGCATAGGCTTTCCGTTTCTGTTCCAGCAGACCGGCGTATTCCTCTCGGAGCGATTTGACGGAGGGCAGTTTTGTGATTCCTATGCTGTCAAAATATTTCTTCGCCGCCTGGTGTAATAGAATATCCGCCTCATGCTCCGCCCGGAACTTTTTACTATAACCAGCCTTGCGGTATTCCACATAGACCGCCCGCGTCTTGGCATAGTTCACGATCTGTTTCTGCAATTCTCCATTGGCGGTCATCTGCGATTCCAGTTCCTTGATCTTTGCCGACAGTGCATTAAAGCTGATGGTAGCCGCAGCAGCTTTTTCCAGCAAATCTTCATAGCTCATATCTCCATGCTCTTTCAGGTAGATCACCGCCTGGGAGAGCTGTTTTAAGTTAAATACCTTCGCCCAGCGTTCATAGCCCGGTCCCTTGCCGGCCCGGACCGCTGCCTCAATATCCACCAGCAGCCCAGCCTTTGGAACGGGCTTTTGCGAAAAAGTACGGCGGGGTTTTGCCGTGCGGGTGCCCTCGATCCGTTCCTGTATCGCCTGCTCGGTATAGTCGCCTTTCAGCGTATTGCACCGGGTATAGTTTTTCTGCCCCGGCCCCCGGAGCCGGAGGTTCTTGCGTTCCCGGTTGACTTCGATTCCGGCAGCCTCCAGCTTCTTCAGGAAGTCCTCAAAGTCTTTCGGCCTTTCTTCCAGGGCCGCGTCGATTGCCCGGCGTAGCTGCTCCTGGAAGGAGGGCTGTTTCGTATTTCCCAGCCATGTGCCATAGTGGTCCCTGCTGGGTTTTGGATTTTCCACGATAGACAGACCGTGCTCCAGACACAGCTTGTCATTCATGCGCCGGATCGCCCAGGTAGAGCCCCAGAAGTTGCGGAATTTCCGGGTGCAGTCAAGGGCGGTGGAATTGATGATGATGTGATTATGAACATGGTGCTTATCCACATGGGTACACACCACAAAGGCATGATTGCCCTTTGTCAGTTTCAGTGCGAGCTCCCGCCCGATCTGGTTCGCTTCTTCCGGCGTGACTTCGCCGGGCTTGAAGGCTTGCCGGAGGTGGTAGGCGATCACATCATCCGCGCCCCGGTCCCGCCCGGTCAGGTTCAAATACTGCCGCTTGGAAAGAAGGAACTCCGCATCCGCGATTCGGGTATCACACTCATAGCCATAAATGAATTTTCCAAAATCCGTTTTCCGCGGATTCTCCACATAGTCAATGATGTCCGCAATGGCCGTAGACACATCCCGCCCTTTTCCCACATGCAGCGGCATTAGTCTTGTGGTTGCTATCAGGATCACCCCCTTGCCAAAATGAAAGAGCTGCCCGGAAGGACAGCCCTTGGTATGTATTCGTTATAGTGCCGGTGTATCTTTTTACTTTGGCATCCGCCCGCCGCATTTCCATAGTGCCATCGGGTGATGTTCAACACGCGAGAGAATATCAGCATCGTCAAACAAAAGGCCCGGCTGATAGTTTCCCTCTGCAAAAGCCTGCCAGAAGGACAGCTCCGTATCTTCCGGTTTTAGAATCGCGGCTAAATAATCCTTTACCTGTTTCTGCGCACAGGCCAGGTCAAAGCGTTCTCCACGGCGCAGCACCGGTGTAAGGTCCGTCCTGATTTTCCGTGCGGATATGCTGCCGATACCATTGAGGTCAAAGTATTCCGGCACGGTTTCCGAAGCAATCGCCGCGTAGAACATGATACACTTTCTGAAAAGCGGTTCCTGCGTCTCGTCAAACAATCCATACTTTTGCATATTGAACATATCATATAAATCCCGCGGGGCCGCCCGGTTTAAGAGGGCGACCGTCTTTGCGGAGAAGATTTCCAGAGGATCAACGTTTAATACTGTAAGCTCCTGATCGTTCCATGGCAAATAAACCGGTCTGCGGGAAACAGGCAGCACATGGCAGCGGAGCATATAGTTGATCTCAATTTTCAGGTTGTCTTTCATTCCTCCGGCATTCACATACTCGTACACGAAGGAATCCAGCGCGTGGTATTGCTTTGATTTCAAACTCAGCGTATAGCCGGAAGCCGCCATGTATTTTTGTATGTGTTCATTGATCTGCTCCCGCTCCGCTAGCATAGCTTCCCTTGATACATCCTTTGAGAAATCCAGGTCTATATCAACCGACAGGCGGGGCAGATCAAAAATCGTCAGATTGATCGCCGTGCCGCCTTTCAGGGCAAGGCTGTCCGCAAGCAACCCATCGCTTTCCATAAAAGAAAGAACATCCGCGAGGCGGCAGACTTTCTCAAAGGTGTCACGGACAAAGCCGAGTTCTTTGGCCTGCCTGCCAAGCGTAATACGGTCAAAGCGCATCATAATCAGTTACCCCCTTATTTATGATCGTTTTCAAATCTTTTGGAGCAAACAGTTTCCATCTGTTATGAAGGACAAAATCGCCCTGCTTTTCAAAGAGATAGGTTTTACTGGCAGAAGACCGTTTTTCACATTCCACAAAAAACGGTTCCGGTAAAGACAGTTCCTCTTTCCATGCTTCAAGAATAAATCCGGCCTTTTGATATAGCTGCGCCCGGCCATACAGTTCCAGCGCGTCAAGCAGTTTGCTGTAATCAAGCGAAGGAATCAGGAGAAGGCAGCGCAACAATTCTTCCAGGCCTCCGATTTTTTCAAAATCCGCTATACTGTCTATCACGGTCCGCTCTAAAGAAGTCACGCGGATGCCGGTGTCTGTTTTTATGATGTCCGTATTTCCCCGGCAGGCCATCGGACAGTAATTTACGCCGTCATAAGAGAACGGGCGGACGCGCTTTTGGGTGGTGAAGTACACATCATAAAAAACCTGGTTCGCATATCCGTAGTATTCAAAGGCGCTGTGGTGGGACACACAGGCATCGTCTGTCACGCGGGAAGCTATCTGGTAGCGGTTCGGGATCGCCTGTCCGGTTTCCATGCTGATGACCGCATATAGATTGCGGCGCACACGCTCGATATATCCTTTTTGCAGATAACTCTTTATCTGCCATACAGCGGAACTTTCTGATCCGGCGAGCTGCACCATATCATCATGTGTAAAACAGCGCAAAGCGGCAAGCTCTTTGTATCGTTCCATTGCACAGCCTCCTTTTTTGTTTTCATTATAACGCAAAGCAAGAGAAAATACAATGGTTTTGAACGGATTTAGAAATAATCGTTTTTTGAACTGCACGAAGCAATAGGGAAAGTATCTGTTTTGTGCGAATTTGAAAATGTATTAACGTTCCGGCTCTTTCCGTTTTGTTGGTGCATGTACGGCTGCCGTCCGCTCTGTACTCTGTTTTATGCCTTCGCGGATCGAGACTTTCTTCCCATGTTCCTTTGTATAATCGAGCCGGGCCTGCGTAAGAAAGAGATCGACAAGTCCGGGGTGGCTACGATCCACCACAAAGTAAACATTCCGATCTTGGCCGAAGCCGTCCGGGTTCTCGTAGACCGGAATGGTTTTCGCCCAGGCTTTGTTATCGCGGGAAATACGCCCATCCCAATCCTTTTGCCGGACCGTGCCCGCAAGCACATAAAACATCCGGTCATAACCGAATTGTTCCAAAACCTGATGTACTGCCTCCGTTCCGAGGCGGTTATCCCGGTAGTGATCGGCAATGGCCTGTTCGATTGCCTCCTTACAGGCGATATTTGCCTTATAGGAAGCACGGTATTGTTCCAGTTCTCCATGCTCACGCACATAGGAAGCCGGATAGATATATAGCTGTGTTGTGTCTTTCATGTGATCCCTCCAAATAGAAAAAGCTGCCTTGTGAGACAGCCCCGAATAGTGAAAAAGAGGGCGGGACACCGAAAATGCCCCGCCCATAAGTTTATCCAAATACAAAATCTTTGAGTGCGTGGTTTGCGCCGCCGATCATCCCGACCAGCCAGGCCGCCGCCATTGGCAGACCGTAGGGGCTTATCAGAAACGCGATCACCAGCCATGCAAGCCCGGCCCACACTCCGGCAGTAAAGAACAGCACCAGCGACGCCAGAAATACAATGCCTGATAAAATCCCCAGCACCGCGCCGGATGCGATCACCAGGAACTTGCACACCAGATAAAGAAGCCCCGTAACCAGGACAAAGGGAAACGCCAACAGTTTGAATATCAGACGCATAGGTCAAGCCTCCTTCCACGGGAAAATATCATGTCCCTCTGCCAAAATTCTACCGTGCCGGTTCCCGGAAAGCAACGGCTATTTTCTCCGTTTACGAAATGTTTGCAAATCCCCGGAGCAGCTTATCCATACCATTCCACAGGTCATCCAGCCGGGTACGCAGATCTTCCACATCCGCAGCATAAACGCTGCCGGTTTCATTGGCACGCCGGGTGTACTGGTTTAAGTTGTTGGAGCAGATACGAAGGAGGCGTATCATTTCCTGAATGTCGCCCATATCCAGGTGAATGATGTAACCGTCCACCGCCATTTTGCGGAGATAAGCGGAAAGGTTGGTGATCCCCAGCTCTGCCATGCGCTCTTTTATCAAAGCAGCCTCCGCCTCGGTCAGAACAAACTCCACACGGACAGACCGCTTATCCCGTCCGCCCTTCATCGGTCCAGCCCGCCTTTATGGGGTGCGCCTCTACCGGGAGCAGCGACGGCGGCCTGGGCCTCTTTGAGCCTGCCGCGCATGGACGCCTTTTTTAATTTTTCCATGTATTCCTGAACATTGCCCGGCTTTGCATGGTAATCCCGTTTCAGCCGTTCCCGGCGCAGGATCACCGCCAGCTCCCGCTCGCTTTCCGGCGCGTACTGCATGGATTTTGGCGTGCCGTGCTCCGGCATAAGCTCATTGATCTGCCGTCTCCGGGACTGATAGGGCAAGGTAAACTGTACGCCGTCCTCGAATGTCACCGTTACCCGGTCAATGGGACAGGACAGTGATTTCACCCGCTCCACATGGGAAGGGTAATCCAGAGGGTAGATGGTGCCGGTCACTTTTCCATCCTGCAAACCATCCAATGTAAGGGCATAAGCTAAAATCGGGTCATTCGTCTGCTCATGGTAGAACATCCACACTTTATTTTCATTGCTTTCCTGTAGATACACCTCCCGCTCGCTCAAACAATAGGTGCCGCAGGGCCGTGACATCCAGAGAAGGCGCCGCTCCTCCGGTTCTCCTGATAAGGCCACCTTTTGGATCAGTTCTTTATCCACGTCAAAATCTTCTTTATAATGCTGTGTATGCAGTTCTACGACCTGCCCCAGAAAGTCCAGTATGTCTACGCCTTCAAATTTGGTCCCCATACTCAAAGCCCCCTTTCCGGGACAGGCGGTGTGATCTGCCTTGCCTCATGCTCCGGGCGCTCGGATTTCAGGCGGTCCAGGACAGAGGGCTTTTCTTCCGGCAAGGTCTCCGGGGCAAGCTCCCGGATTTCCTCGTGGGTCTGGCCGTCCGTCAGGTCCGGCTTCACCGGGGGCTCGTTGTTCAGCCTGCCGTCCAGCATATTATAATTGCCGGTCTGTCCTTCCTCGTAAAGCTCCGCGTTCCGCAGATAGCTTTCAGGCGGCTGGAAGGGCTGCCCGGCGAACAGGATTTCCCGCTGTGCTTCAAACTGCCGGAGAACGCCGTTTTGTAGCCGGGCAAACTCCGCATACTGATCCGATGTAAGCCCACGCTCCAGCATTTCCGCCTGAGAATGGGCCCAGCCCTCACCGTAGAGGAAATAATACATATCCGCCCGGTCTGTGACAAAGCATAGGGAGCCGTCGCCGTTATCGTAATAGGAGGTAAGCCCGTCCTGATAGTGATAGTGTTCCTCGCGGCCCAGATAGACCCGGTTGTCTGCCGCAAGCATGGCGACCATGCCGGCATAATTGCTGTGTACCGCGGAACGGATTTCCACCAAAGGGTCCGGATCTTTGGAAAGCTGCCTGCCGGGAATCTCATTCAGTTTTTCCATCGCCGCGTTTCGGGGCGTCTGTTCCTCATGGGCGCGGGCAGCTCTGTCCGGCTGTGTTCCGTCCTTTCGGACAGCACCCGGTTCCGGTTCCTTTTCCTTTACAAAATAGTGGACGTTGGCAGTCGTGCGGCTGTTACACTCCTTCGCGTAAGCCTCGGCTGTCTCCTGGGAGGCAAATTCAAGGGGCCTGCCGGCCTCCTTGCACCAGCTTTCCGCCCGCCCAAAGATTGAAGCGGCGCTGCGCACCGCCCATACACCGTAAGTCTTTTCTTTTTCCATCGGCACCTCCTGTTATCGTTCCTGCTGCTTTTCCGGTTTTAGCCGGGCAGACGGTTCCGCTGTTTTCGTTTCTTTAAGCTGCTGCCGGAGGGAGGGCCTTTGTTCCGGCTCCGTATCTGTGATATTCACATACTCGCCGATGATACAAAGCGCCTCGCCATAGCTGCCGGAAGCAAATACCCGGTCCTTCATTTCCTTTGCCTGGTCTGTAAGCCCATGCTCCCGCAAAGTGCGCTCAGCGATCCCCACCAGGTTAAAAATATTGCCGTCCTGCCCGATCAGCGCGCAGTCCGGCTTTTCCGGCTCCGGCGCCGGTTCCCCGATAAACCCGCCCAGACGGTTGGGGACAAAATCAGAGAGCCATGTGCCACCGAAAGTCTCATGGGTCTGCAAACGCCACATGGCAAGTTTCCCAATCTCCAGGTCCACACCCTCAAAGGGATAGAGCAGACAGGGAGAATCATTATACTCAAAAGCAAAAATATCCTGGAACTTCGCGCCGTTTTTCAGAATACCGGCCTCGGTGAACATTTCATTGATCCCGTCAAGCCATTCCTGCAGCTCGCCGCCGCAGCCCTGCAAAATCAGGCCGCCTTTTCCCTCCATACGGCGAAGGTCCTCTGTTTCAATATGGTTGATACTCAAAAAATCGCCTCCTATCGTTGTTGTTGGTTTTCTTTCCTGTGCCGGACAGCTTTGCCCTCCGGCGTTTTCCTTAGCTGCTGCCGGAGGGAGGGCTTTTGTTCCTCTTTCTGTAAATCCGTAAGGATCGCAGATAAGGGCTGTTCCCACCGGCTCCCGAAGCCCCGTACCACCGTTCCGGCCAGAGCACCGTTTTCCCTGAACATTTCCAGCGTGTCAAAAGCCCGGTCAAAAAGAGAAATGTTTCCGGAATCTACACATGGGGCAAAGTGGATCACCCCTTTGGGATAGTTCCTGCCGGTCCCGATCCAGCCCCGCACAAAATCGTCAAAATCTTTTGTGATTCCCGCATCTGCCAGCTCCACGGCATGGCTGGCATTTACAAGACTTGTTTCCTGATACTGGCGGCCCAGGACCAGCACGCCGGTCTTTGGATTGAACAGGAAGCGCCGGTTGCCGATCTGCTGCATGTCAATGGCCTGCGTCCTGGTATCGATCCGCATGATCTCCGGCACAATCGGTATTTTTTCTATAAGCATCCCTCCAAACTGTCATAAAAATAGAGCACTAAAATGCGCCCTTTGTCCGCAACTTAGCCCCATTTCAGAGGCCGGGAGTATTCTAATATAGGCGCCCCGTAAACAGGGCCTTAAAACCCTTGAAAACACTGGCCTGATTGGGCTAAGTTGCGGACACATCACCCTCTGTTTTGCCGCCTGCGCCGTTTCCGTTCCCGCTCGGATTTCCGTCTGGCAAAGCTACGGCAAAAATCCGAACAATACGCCTGGCTTGTGACCGGAAGGTAAGCCTTTCCGCAGACCGGGCATATCTTCTGCCTGAGAGAAGTATCTTCACCGGTCAGGGCAGATTCCAGCTTTGGCTCCGTAGGCAGCACCGCCGCCCGGAAATAACGGCAGAACGCGCCGGTCCACCATTTATTCAGCATGTAGCAGGGACAGTCCAGGGGGAGGCAGAGCTTATCCTGGCAGTCATAGTTGGCGCACAAACTCGTCACCAGCCTTCGGATTGCCGCCCGCTCGGATCGTGTCAGTTCTCTTTCCGGTGGGGCGCTCATTTGCGCCCACCTTTCCTCGCCGGAAATTCCAGCTTGAAATTCACATACTTGCCGCCCGTATCATCCAGCACCACAACCGCGTCATAGGTCCGGCCCGTTTTTTCACTGTAAAGCCCGGACATAGAAACGCGGCCCTCTTTCAGAAGGGCCGCCGCAACGGTTTTTGTCAGGGTTTTCTTCTTACCTGTAAAGAATTTGTTATCTTTCCAGAGGGCAAAGGAGCAGTCTCGCTTTTCACAGAAAAATCCCTTTTTGCCCTCATACACAGTGCCGCCGCAGCGGGGACAGGTGCCGACAGCCTCGCGCCGGGTTCCTTTTGCGTAAGGGAACAGGCCGGCAAACCGTTCCTCCGGTGCGGTATGTTCTTTGACAAGCCCCCTGTTCATATCGGCGATCCCTTCCATGAAAGCCTCCGCACTGATCTCGCCGCGCTCCACCTGTTTTAGTCTGGATTCCCATTCCGCGGTAAGCAGCGGGGATTTAATATTATCCGGCAGGACCGTAATCAGGTTGGTTCCCTTTTCCGTGGGAATGAGCTGTTTTTTCTTTCTCTGCACAAAGCCGGTTGTTACCAGCTTTTCCAGTGTAGCCGCACGGGTAGCCGGGGTGCCTAAACCCTTGCGCTCTGCATCCTCCGGTGCGTCTGCCGCGCCTGCCGTTTCCATAGCTGCCAACAGGGAATCCTCCGTATAGTGCTTTGGCGGGGAGGTCTTGCCTTCCCGGACGCCTGCTGCCACCGGTTCAAAGGTCTGGCCCTGGGTAAGCTCCGGCAAGGCCGCGTCTGCGGGGTCCTCCTTTTCCAGTTCCGCCTGTTTCAGCCCCATGCGGTAGAGCCGTTCAATTTCCTTCCAACCTGCCTGCAAGACGGTCTTTCCTTTCGCTGTGAAGGAATGGCCTGCACAATCCAGTACCACCGTGACCGCCTCAAAGCGGTGCGTCTGGCCGGTGGCGCAAAGGAGCCTCATGGCGATCAGCGCCAAAACATCCCGTTCCCCGGAAGGGAGAGCAGACAGGTCCGTCCGGGCGATCTCCACGGTGGGAATAATGGCATGGTGGTCGGTGACTTTACTGCCATCCGTTACCCGGTCAATATCCGGTTCTTCCAGGCATCCTTTCCCGAAAGGCATGTTGTCCCGCAGCCACAGGATCAGGGAGGCGGCGGTTGCCTGCATATCCTCGGTCAAATACTGGCTGTCGGTACGGGGATAGGTCGCCAGCTTTTTCTCATAGAGGGATTGCAGGTAGTCAAGGGTCTGCTGGGCGGTGTAGCCGTAGATACGGTTACATTCCCGCTGCAAGGTCGTCAGATCATAGAGGCGGGGAGGCTGTACGGTCTTTACCTGCTTTTCCACTGAAAGGACAGAAGCCGTCTGCCCGTCACATTCCCTGCGGATTGTCTCTGCTGCCTGTTTTTCCGCCAGCTTATCACCGGAAGCAGTAAGACCGCCGCAAGTGATCTCTGGGACATAGAAGGGCCTGCTGGTAAATGCCTGAATCTCTGCCTCACGCTGCACCAAAAGCGCCAGCGTTGGGGACATGACGCGCCCGACATTCAGGGTGACGCCGTACAAGACAGAAAACAGCCTGGTCGCATTGATCCCAACCAGCCAGTCCGCACCGGCCCGGCAAACCGCGGCCTCATAGAGACGGTCATAATCCTTACCGGGGCGCAGGTGTTCAAAACCGTCCCGGATCGCCGCGTCCTCCATACTGGAAATCCAGAGGCGTTCCATCGGTTTCCTGCACCCGGCATACTCATAGACCAGACGGAAGATCAGCTCACCCTCGCGTCCGGCGTCAGTGGCGCACACCACGGAATCCACCCGTTTGTCCTTCATCAGCCGGCACAGGAGGTCAAGCTGTTTCTTCTTGTCCTTCGGCACCTCATATTTCCATTCGTCCGGCAGGATCGGCAGATCGCCATAGCGCCATCTGGCATACTGTTCCCCGTAGGCTTCAGGCTGTGCCAGCTCCAGAAGGTGGCCGACGCACCAGCTCACCAGGTAGCCGCCGCCTTCCAGATAGCCGTCCTTTTTCTCATCTGCGCCCAATACCGCCGCCAAAGCCATAGCGACAGAGGGCTTTTCTGCAATCACTAATTTCACTTGTCATCCTCCATTTCTTTGAATATAGAAAAGGCAGCCGCATAGCTGCCCTTATAAACTCGGTTCCTGTTTTGCCGCTGTTTTTTCCTTTGGTGCTTTTTCTGCCTGTTCTTTTACCTGCGCCTTATTTTCTGCCAGCCGTTCCAGGAGCCCCTTTTCCTGTTTCCGGCCAAGAGTTTTTGCCGCCCGGTCATAATACTGTACCTTATCGGAAAGAAGGTCAGCCGGAGCCACCTGGGTCGCATTAACTTCCTTAACCATGCTTTCCAGTTCCTTTGCCTGCATATCGCCATTATCCGGTACGATCAGCACCTCATGTATAGACGAGGGGAGAACATAGAAATTCTTTCCAAGCAGCTCACCGATTTTATCCAGAACCCCGTCCCGCGCAAGAATCCCGGAACCGTTTACTTTGCTGGCATTTGTCAGAACATACATTGGCATAGTAGCTGCATCCAACGGTTCTGTGCACTCAAACAGATTTTCAGGTTTTGACGAGAACATGATTTCGTCCATCATATCTTCCATACTGTAAAAACAGACCGGGCTTCTTTCTGTTTCTGCCGCAACTGCATCCTGATGAAGCTGCTCTTTAGTAACACCCCACAATTCCATCATACGATCTGTAACAACAGCAGAGGCAACACCCTCTTTGCTCTCCATGACCTGAATCCGGTAGACCGCAGCCAACTCTCCGCACGGGGTAAACGGTTTATCTTTCAAATACTCCCGGTTTTGTTCAGGATCGCATAGACGGATAGCAAGCATGGGCTTTACTTGTCTGTAATCCATTAAGTCCGATACTTCAAAGGGAACCCTGGTATCTTGTTCCGTCCTGATCTGTACGATTTCCCGTATGATTTCATCCATTGGCCGCCCCTGCGCAAGCTGCTTGGCATAGGGTTCCAAATAGATTGTCGGGACAGTAATTTCTCCGTCGTTTCGGATCATAAGGCCGGTAAGCCTCCGGTCATTTCCTTTTGTCACTTCTTCCAGAGTGATATGAGCCTCCTGATACTCCGGCGGTAAATACTCCCGGATATGGTTTTTGATATATTCCGCAATTTCAGTATTCATCTATTATTCCTCCGTTCCATATTTTCGTAACCTTCATCCGCCATTTTTCCTGCCTGCATCAGACAGAGCAGCACAACGCCGGCTACCGTACCGGCTGTAAATGCGATAAGGTGTGTTATGATACTCCACATAAAAATGCCTCCTTTCGGGCAAAAGAAAACGCCCACTGTCCAAGTGAGCGCTGTGCCAAGTTGTCTTATTCTGTTTTACTTTTTCGGGAAATAGATTTCTCCCACGGGTATTTCCCGCAGTTCTTTTTTCATTTGATGTGCGAAGCGGATCGTCCTTACGGTTCCGCCTTTTTCCCGCCCGTCATACACCGCGATTACCCGGTCAGAGTGTTCCACCATATAGCGGTTGCGGTGGGAATAGACGCTGGGCTGGTATTCCTCCTGTATCACAACCACATCACGGCAAGCCTCCAGCATTTCATAGGTCCGCCTCTTTGCCCTGAGACTGTCCAGCCGTTTCTGATATGGGATTACGGCAATCAATTCCAATGAAGGATCATCTTTCTGCTTTTCCATAACTATTTCCACAAAATACTGATCCACGCCCTCCGCGACCCCACTCATGAAGCAGGTAAAGCCGTCCGCAACCGATTTTTCAATTTCACGCAGCAGGGCAGCCTTTACATAGTTGATCTGATTCTGCGGTAAATCCCTGTGTCCCGTGACACAGCATGTTTTCTTTTTCATCTGGCACCTCCGATAATAGATTAAAACTACCGCCTTGCTATAGTGTAGTAGGTTTATTTTAGCAAGTCAACGCAAATACCCTTTTTCATCTACCGAATATTTACCTCCTGTAAGGTACAATCTATTATGCAGAAGGAGGTGACTATGATGTATGAAGATTTTGTCCCGGAACGGCTGGCAAAGCTAAGGGCGCTAAAGGGAGTATCTGCCCGTGACATGTCTTTGTCGCTGGGTCAGGCGAACAATTACATCAATAACATTGAGAATAAGAAGTCACTTCCCGCCATGCAGTCCTTTTTCTACATCTGCGAATATCTCGGCGTAACACCCCAGGAATTCTTTGATGAAGGAAATGCCTGCCCGCAGACACTACAGGAATTTATGACTGAGGCCAAAAAACTGGACTCAAAATCAATGGAATATATTCTCGGCATTATGAAAGAACTCAATAGCAAACGGTAGAGCGGCCAGCAGTTGGCCGCTTTTCTTAATATTGTATCCGGTAATGTCCTGATAATGTCCCATCCCTATACCGGCGATAATCCCTGTTTTGTCCTAAAATGAGCCGCCTTTTGTCTGGCGGCTCATTTTCCTGCTGCACTCTTTATCATTTCCCTGTACTGCCAAAGGCGCCGGTGCCCCGCTGCTCCCCAAGCTCTGTCACAAAATCCGCGATCACCACCGGCGTAATGACGAGCTGGCCGATCCTTGAACCTTTGGGAATGTGCCGCGTCTGGCTGCTCACATTGCTAAGAATTGCATGGATTTCCCCACGGTAGCCGGAATCTACAGGCGGCAGCTCGCAGACCAGCCCTTTGACAGCCATGCTGCTGCGGGGGAACACATATCCGGCAAACCCATCCGGCACCTCGATCCCAAATCCCAGGGGAATTTTCGTAATCTCGCCGGGCTGTAGGGTGCAGTCATAGGGCATATACACATCCGCGCCGGCATCGTTCCCATGTGGCCGGTAGGGTCTCTGATCCTCCGGCACGCCAAAATCGATCAGCTTAATCTTCATGGGCGCCGCCTTCCATAAGCAGCGGGTAATCCGCCGCCAAAATCCCGCCGGGCGTCATGCTGCCCGCGATCTTTCTTTTGCAGCTCATTTTCCCCTCCAGACATTGATCTCTCTGGCAGAAAGGGCCGGTAAGATCGGGAGCAAAGAGTACCTGGCTCAATGAAAAAAGCTCCTGCCAGATTTTCAGGAGCACGATCCGGGTCTCGTCCGTATTGCGCCGGCATACCCGCTGGCCGATGATATGTTTCCACTGGTAAGGTGTTGCGCTGATAATCAGCACATTCCTAAGGCCCTGGGGCGTGACATAGCCCGCCGCGTCGTGCCCGATCCCTGCCGCGCACAGTTCTTCGTAACAATCCATATCGGATTTACAGCTTTCCAGATACATTTCCTGAATTGCCTTCGGCGCAGTCAAAATCTCATAGGGTACAGCAAAATCCGCCTGTCCCGCATAGTTGCTGTACTGTAAGGACGCACTCATAAACTTTACCTCGTTCTGGTGCCTGGTGATCTGCGCAAGGAAACGCCTGCTTGCGCCTACAATGGCAACGGTGATAACCGCGAATTTCTGGATCGTGGGGTGCGGGAGCTTGCTGATCGCCGTTACGGTATCATTGCTGAACGACTTTTCATAAAGCGCCGTCAGATCCTCCATTGTATTGATCTTATGCCCGCGCTGGGTAAGCCTGGCCGCAAACACCATGTTTTTCTCGGCCTCCGCCACCGCCTGGCAGTTCAAAACCTTTACTTCAATTCTGTTGATTGGTCTGTCCCTCCTTTACAATCGCTTTCAGTAAAAACAGATAGTTAAGACTGTCTGTGATCTTCTCGTCCCATGTGCCGGCGTCAAAGCTCATGCCGTCGGCAAAGCACATGTCATACAGGGAAACGATATGCTTTGCCAGCATCCCGGCAAGGGCACGCTCCGGTGTCGTGTGCTGTAAAGCAGCGGCAGCCTTGAAAGCCCCCAGCCGGTCCGTATCGCCCCCTGTGTATTCCTTTGTTTTCTTTTGCAGGATTTCCCTGCATAGAGCCACCTGACCGTCAAAAACGGCATTGACCTCTTTCTGCGTGATAAGGCATCCCTCCTTTGAAAATGGTTTTGTCCCGAATCCTGTATAGAATCCGTGACAGTTTACGCGCTTGGCAGATAAATCCAGTCGTGCATCAGGCACACGCTCGGCTCGTCCTCCCTGGGGACCAGCCGGTAGGTACATTCCCCGTACACGGTCCGCTTGTCCTCGATCTCCATTTCATAAGCCTTGTAAAAGCGGTATTCGATATTGGAGATAATACATTTAAGCGTCTGCAATGCCTCCCGCTGGGAAGTCACGATCAGGTCACGGTCCACGCTGCGCTGTAGGAACAGTAGCGACTTGTAAAGCTGTACCTCCGTGCGGTAGGGCCGGCAGTCCATCGTCTCCAGCCAGTGGCAGAAAGCTACCGGGCCGCTCAGGGCCAGTTCCCGCTCGGGGTGGTAATACTCGTAGCAGTCCAGGTTGGCCGTGTTCAGCAGGTACAGCATTTCCCTGATCTCATTTTCCGGCATGTCGTAAAACCTAAGAAGGGAGCGGTACAAATGCACATAGCCGGGTATTGAAACAATGGTATTCACCATAGAAAAAATCCTCCTTGTAAATGACTGGTGCGGGAGCACATGCCCCCGCACCGGTTTTCAGTCTGCTTCGTTGTTTACTTCCACCAGCTTTGCCATGACGATGAAGCGGCTCGCGCCTCCGGGCGTGCAGGTGGAAAGGGTCAGCACCTTATCGCTGCTTGTCACCGTGACGTCCGTTTCCACAACAGAACGCTCCGCCATAGCGGTAAGCCAGGTCGTATAAGCGCCGTCATCCTTCCAGCTAAGACGCCAGGGAGAGGTATCGCTGCCGGATTCGGAAGGCTTTGCCACAAACGCCGCGAAAACCTCACAGAGATAACCGCCCTCCGGGGTCACAAGGTACATCTGCTTATGGGTATCAAAGTAGCTCTGTTCGTCATACTCATTCAGGGCGGCGAACATGGAGCCGTCCCGCATGTTATGTCCGTAAATAATGGTGTTCCGGTCAGAAAAATCCGCCTTGTTCTCATAATCCGCGAACAGGCATCCCACCTTATTGTAGGTGCCGTCATACAGGTGGTGCAGGTAATACTCGTTGTCATCCGCCTGCGTTACCGGGTAGTTGATCACCGTATCGGGAAGGGTAAGCCACCCGATGATGTCCGGCCCGCTTTCCCGCAAAGATTCAAAATCCACCATAGGAAGAACCACGGAAGGGGCTGACCCAGCAGGTTCCGTTTCAATGGGTGCGGTCCCGGTCTCCATATCCTCCGGTGTTTCGGTCCGCTCCGGCAGCTCCACCAGTCCTGCGAGGTCATCATAAGCCCCGGCGCTTTCACTGTACTGGCAGAGGTCACGGACCATCAGGAAGCCGCTGCCTAACGCCAGTGCCGCGCAGAGGGAGAGGGCCGCAATGCCCGCAGCCTTTGTCTTAGGGGTCTGTCTGCTGTATTTCCCCTTCTTGAAATAGAGGGCAGCAAACATCCCACCGCCGATCAGAGCCAGCGCCAGAAGGCCGCCGTACAGGAAAATGAAATTGTCATCACCGGTCTGCGGTACTGCCTTATCAGGATTAGACGGTGTGGAAGGCTTGGACGGTGTTTTCGGATTATCAGGAGTTTCCGGTTTTTCTGGTTTCTCATTAAAGAACTGGACCGTTGCGGTCTGGTCCGCCTTGATCTCCACCGTGGCCGCGTCAGGAATGATATAATCCTTGCTTGCACGGTTGGAAAGCTCGGTTACGGTATAAATGCCGACGCGCAGCCCCTTGACCTCGATCACGCCGGATTTCGGTGTGGTGAAGGTCTCACAGTAAGAACCGTCTGCGCTCTTGACCTCAATGGCAAATCCGTCCTTGCGTCCGTCACTGGAATCTTTGGTGATTTTCAGGTTGCCGCGGTATGCCTCATTGGTAAATCCCCGGCCTGCCTCGCCGTTTTCGATCACAACGGTCTGGCCGTCCTCGGTGATCGCAAAGTAATAAGCCTTTTCGTCAGGCTGGTAGCCCTCCGGCGCTTTCTTTTCTTTTACGAAATAGCCCTTAGCCAGAAGATCCTCCGCCATGTGGAATCCGCCGTCTGTCTCTTTCAGGGCGCCGACCAGCGTATCTTCGGCATCCAGCTCCTTGTTGCCGTTGGCGTCCTCATACAGTTCAAACACCGCGCCGGAGAGGAAGCGCAGGAAAGTATTCTCCTTATCGCTCTCCACAGAGGAAGGTTCATCCACCGCCTCGGTCTTATGGAGCTGCACCCGTCCGCGGATCAGGGTATTATCCACGCGGAATTCGATTGTCTGGCCGTCCGCACCGATATAAATGTGGTGTTCCTCCGGGCTCACCGTATAGAGCGCGGGAGCGGAAATTTCCTTTACAATCCAGTGACCGTAAGGGATATTCTCAAAGGCAAAGCTGCCATCCTCACCGGTGGTTACGGTAAGCAGCGCGTTTTCCTCGGTAAATTCTTCGGTGTCAGGCTTAAACAGGCCCATCACCGCGCCGGCCAGCTTCACATCTTCGCCAACCTCCGTGCTCTCGCCATATTTCACACCGTCAATGCGTCCGCGGAGCAGGTCATTGGGAACAGCCTCGCCCTCATTTATCAGGATAGAGACAAGAGCAGCCTCCTGACCCGCATATTCAAAAACTACCGGGTATTTGGTATCGGAAAGCACATAGGCGCTGTTGGTGGTGCGCTCCTGCACATAATAGCTGCCAAACGGAAGGTCGGAATCAAAGCAAGCGTCATAGCCGCCCGCCTCATTTGCGGAAACGGAGACCACTTCCAGAAGCCCGCCTGCCGGGATCACGCTGCCATCCGCCGCCGTCAAGTCAGCGGAAGCATACAGACCAAAGGAAATGTCCTTGTATTCCTCATTCATGCCAAGCCCGAAAAGCTCGTCTGTTTCCAGAGCTTTGAACAGGGCAACATCCACTTTCTGGCGCTCGTCATACAACCCTACTGCGGTCTGCGTGACCTCCACGGTCTCGCCCGCGTAGGTCAGCTCCGCATATTCCGGGACAGCATTTACGACCATGCCAGCCGGCGCCTGCCGTTCTTCCAGACGGTAGCGGCCCAGGTACAGAAGTACGCTTGTGGCGGTTCCATCTTCCCCGGTGGTAAGGGTCTCTACAACTGTGTCCTTTGCTACTCGGAGGGTCCCGTCGCCGGTGTAAATATCCTCGTCAGCGATCACATCATAAACTGCGCCGGGAAGCCCGGCCACTTCATATACCGGCTGATACAGGCCGTCGTTTTCCTGGACGGAAGCGAACACCTCGCCGGTCTTTGTGATGGTGAGCTGGCCCTTCTGGGGCATGTTGTACTGTGTGACGGTCACAACCGCCTCGCTGCCGTCAATGGTGAACGGTACGGGCTCACTGGAAAGGACATAACCGTAAGGAGCCGCCACCTCATAAAGCTCATAATCCCCGGTATGCAGAGGTTCCGGCAGCATGAGCCAGCCTTCGTCCGAAACATAGAAGGTATCAAGGGTCTCCGGGTTTGGGTAGAAGATTTCCTGGGTGACAAATTCCCCGGTGGAAAGGTCCTTGATCTGGAAGCCCGTGCCGGTCATCGGGATAATGCTCCCGGTCTCGGCGTCGCATTTCTCCACCTTGAGCCTTGCGGTAATGGTGCGGTTATTCAGAATATAGCTGTAGGTCTGGCCGTCTGCGGAAATAAAGACGGTAAAATCAGGAATGAACGCCTTGCCTTCCTCACCGGCTGTCTGGTGGACCGTATAATGGCCGTAAGGCAGCATTTTGGAGGAAGTAAAGCCGTCGCTGTCCGTGGTGAGCAGGTCGCGCTCGCTTTCCTTCGCCGCATCATAGCTACCCGCCGCCTTCAAGTAGATTTCAAAGACGGCGCCGGCCTCCGGGTGCTCGATCACACCCTCATTCGGTTCTTCCGTATTTTCATCTTCGGACACATCCGGGTCCGGGTCGTCCGTATGCTTGACAAGCTGGATATTGCCATAGATCACGGTTTCCGTGACCTGGTTCTCCGTAGTGTTCAGCTCCACCTCGTACAGCGCCGGGGAAGCGCCCACCTCATAGACCGTATCATTCAGAAGATAACCGGTGCTGGGCTCGATTTCCCGTACCGTCCAGCTATCGCCGCAGACATAGTAACGGGTCATAAAGCTGCCGTCCGGCCCGGTGGTATAGGTATCTACCAGCTCGCCATTGTTATAAATCCCATAGGTCGCCCCGGCAAGGGTGGCGTCGCCCTGGGCGGTCCCGGTGTCCGCGTCGCTCTTTACCACATGCACGCGGAATTTCTTCAAAATATTGCTGAAATGGACGGAAGCAGTCTGGCCGCTCTCAATAGTGATGTACTGTGCGGAAGGGGTCACATAGCGGTCAACCGGGATTTCCGTCACCAGGTAAGTGCCGGGCAGGAATTTCTTTTCCACCTGGCCGTTATCCCCGGTAGTAACAGTCTCATTGACTTCATTTCCCAAAATATCCGTGCCGGAAATGCGGAAGGAAATGCCGGACACAATGCCGTCCTCACTGGTCTTGACGATCTTCGCGGTGCCGTAGGTCTCCGTTTTGATGTTCATAAAGAAGGAAACCGGGTCGCTGGCGCCGGTCATCATGGTCTGATAACCAGGGCGGCCCCAGATCAGCATGTCGTTGGCAACCGGAATGTCTTTTCTGAACTCAAAGCTCACCGGCTCCATAATCATGTTTTTGCTGGTGAAGGTGTACTGGTTGCCGTTCCTGCTCACGGTCACGCCGCTGCCGGAAAGCATTTGCAGGTCGATATTCAGGTTGTTGGTGTCGGTAACAGTCAGGGTATAGACCTTTCTGCTGGTGTCCCATTTCAGTTCCAGAACAGGGGCATCCCCCTTATTCGCCGCGGTAAAGGATGGGACGGTGGAGTGGGACGCCACCTGTTCCAGAATCCAGTTGTATGCCTTTTCCGCAGGACGCCCGGCAACCACGCTGTAATACTGGTCCGCCGAAGCGTGGCCGTTGCTGTGCCGGCTGTAGGGGTCGCTGCGAAGCTGCTGCTGGTATTCCCAGAGGATGATCTGCGTCGCCATTTTATAATCGTCCTCATTGATTCCGGAAACAGGAAGGGAGGCGCCGGGTTTCCAGCCATAGATCGCAGTCAGGGTAATGCCGCGCCTGGCAGCGGACGGGAGCATATTCAGGTAATCGCTGTTGGTCCCGTTCTCCGAAGTATAGGTATTTTCGGAAGTGTTGTAGGGAATCCCGCTCTCCACGCAGTAGACCGAATGGGTCACGCCGTCCGAATCTGTCAGCATGTAGTGCCGGTAGGCGCTGCCGCCGGAGCCGGAACGTTTATCCGTGGTTCCGTCTGAATTGTAAGCAAGGAAATTGGTAGGCACCGGGGAATAATAATGCTGCCCGTCAGACCCTACATACTGGTCGCCCAGCCAGGAGCTTGCTTTCTGGCCCACGCCTGCCGCAAACGCCTGGGCGGGAAGCAGGCTAAAGACGCATACCGCGCAGAGTAAAAATGCCACGATCCTGTGCAGACCGCGGCGGTGTGTATTCGTTTTCATATTCACGATAGAAAGACCTCACTTTCATAAAATAGGTAAGGACGGCGCATTACTCGCCGTCCTCATGGGTGCTATCCTCAAAGTCATCCTCGGAGAGATATTCCGGTTCGCCGTAAGCCTCGTCCGGGTCAAAGCCCTCCCCGTAGCCGTCGTCCTCGTCAAATTCGTCCTCGTCCGCCGCCTGCTGTTTCGGGCGCACGATCTTCACATAATAGCCGACGCCTCCGACTGCAAGCAGGGCGACGATGATAAAGATGATCGTGCCGACGCTGCCGGTATCTTTCTTTGGCTGTTCCGATTCAGCCGGTTCCTCCGGCTCTGCCGGCTTTTCCTTTCCGATGCAGCCGTTTAAGTCATTTTTGCAGACCGGGCAGCCGGTATTGACTTTTCCGGCCTCGCATTTCTCCTTACAGGTGCAGACATCCGCAGCGGGGATCACGCTCACGCTGCCATCATTCTTTTCCGCAAGGGCCATCAGGTCCGCCTCGGTGACGCCATTCAGAAAGTAAACGTTGTTGTCGTCACGCTTGCCGTCAATGATAAGGTAGAACACATTCCCGGCCTCGGTGGTAATGGTGTAAAACTGTTTATCCCCATCCTCGCCGGTGGCGCTGTCCAGCACGGTCCCGGTCCCCTCCGGGGTGAAAGCGCCCTCCGGGACGGAGGAAGTGGTGGGCTCCGGTGTGCCGGAATTTCCTGTACTGCCGGAGCTGCCGTCCTGGGAGCTTGTGCCGCCCGAATCCGTTCCCGTATTGGAACTGCTGCTTTGGGTGCCCGTGCTGCCGGAAGAAGCTGCCTGGGTCTGTACCGGTTTTGTTGCCGGGGTGCTGCTCTGGCTCGGCTGCGTGGGGGCAGCCGGCTTTTCCGTGGACACCGGTTCCTTGTAATAGGGGTTGTCAAATTGCACGGCATCAGAACGGTTGCCGGCATAATCCACCGCGTAGACGCTCACTTTTTTATCTGTGCCGGCATAATCCTTCAGCGCGACAGAGGCTTTCCCGTCCACAAGGGAATTTACACGGGTCTTGTCGATATAGACCGCCTCCACGCCGGAATTGTCGTCGCTGCTTACGATCTTTACGGTTTCCCCATCCAGCACCGCCGTAAGCGTGGGCGGCGTGGTGTCCTTGCCCCCGGCGGCAAAAGCCGTCATGGGCAAGGTCATGGCGCCTATGAGAAAGACAAGCGCCACAAGGAGAGAGATTCGTTTAGTCCTCATGCACTTCCTCCTGTTCCTGCGGCGAAGACTCCTGTGCGGACGCCATCTGCCGCGTTTTTAAGAATTCGGCCAGTTCCTGGGGCGTCAGGTGGTAGCTGCGGGCCACCGCCACAAAGTCGGTGTTCTCCAGCTCCGTTTTCTGTTTCTCCAAATCCTGGAGCCTGGCCTGCTGCTCCGCGATCTTCGCCTTGGTCTTTTCAATGTCTTTTGCCAGTTTTTCAATTTTAGGGTTCAAGTTGTTACCTCCATTCTGTTAAGGCAGCCGCGCAAAGGTGTAAAAATGCTGCTGCCAGTAACTTGTATTGATATTTGCGTAAGAGATCGGGTCCCCGCAGTGGATCATCATTCCGTTACCCACATAGATTCCCACATGGCTTGCGCCGCTGGTGTTATAGGTCCCCTGGAAGAAAATCAGGTCGCCGGGTCTTGCGTCCGCACTCGATACAGGCGTACACACGCCTAAAAGCCCGTCCGCGGTAAGCCGCCCGAAGTTCCAGCCGGTATGGTTGACTACCCAGGAAACGAAGCCTGAACAGTCAAAGGAAGTGGAAGGGCTTGCGCCGCCCCACACATACGGATAGCCTAAGTATTTCTCCGCCTCCGCGATCATGGCCGCGAACTGTTCATCCGCAAGGGCCTCCGGCGGAATATCGTAATCAAAGTAGCTGCCGCCTCCGCCTGCGCCAATGGCTGGCAGCCCGGTACTGCCGGTGTCACCGGTATCTGCAAAATACAGCGGATTCAAATACTGCCCGTCCACCAATACCTCCAGGTGCAGGTGCGGCCCGGTGGAATTGCCGGTGCTGCCGACCTTCGCGATTACATCCCCGGCCTTTACTTCCTGGCCCACGGACACAAGAAGCTGTGAACAGTGGCCGTATTTCGTGGTAAGGGTATGCCCCTCGTAAGCCTCGCCTTCAATGGCGACACACAGGCCGTAGCCGCCCGCGTTTCCTGCCAGCGTAACCGTACCGTCATGGCCGGCTAAGATTTCCGTGCCCTGGGCCATGCCGATGTCAACGCCGGTATGGTAGTTCTTTTCCCCGCTGATGGGGTGTACCCGGTAGCCGTAGTAGCTGGTGACATAGGGCAGCCAGTTTATCCCAAAGACATTTTTCACATACTGCCGGTTGCCCTTGGTCTGCAATAGAATCTCACAGATTTCTTTCTGCTCGGTGCTCATGCGCTGCACCACCAGGTTTGCAAGAGGCGTGGCCGTGAGCTTTACATTCAGAATGTGCCACTCATACGGTACTTCTTCCTCGGTTTCCTCGCCGGTCTCCGGGTCAACATGGGTCTCTGTCCGGTAGCGGATTTCCGTTTCCTCCGTAAAGGTAAGGGAATACTGCTCATTAAAAAGCTGCCGCAGGACGCCCTCGATCTGCTCATAGGTGAAATTCTGATAGGCAGAAGTGAGATAGCCCATCAGGATATAGGGGTCATGCTCGATTGCGCCGATGTTATAGCGGTACTCGTCATAACCGGGCCGGTCTGTCTCCACACGGTCTATTTCCATTTGCAGGTCTGTTTCCCACTCGGTATAGATAAGCTCCGCGTTGTTGATGTCCTGGTCCTCCGCCAGATAGGTAGAGGCGGCGATACTTCCCAGGCCCCCGGTCCCGATATTGGAAAACGAGGAAAACAGCGAAGAAATGAGAAATACCACCAAAAGCAGAAGGACGAGAATGCTGCAGATAACCGGGTGACGCTTGACGGTGTTTACCACCGAAGCAGCGATCTTTTCCGTTGTAACGGCTGCGTTCTTTGCCCGCTTTCCGGTTTTCTGTGCCTCCCTTGCGGCTTTGGCATACTGCCGTTTCAGCTTTTGCTTCTGCCACATCCGGGCAAGGAAATTTTTCTTTAGCTCCGGGTGTTCCGAAAGGGTCTGCCGGTAGGCAAGCTTCGCGTTAGCCCTCGCTGATTTCTGCTGTAACTTTGTCACCCGGCGGTATGGCGCTGTTTTATGGCGGTGGTACAGGGTGCGCGCCCAGGCCTCACCCACAAGCTCGGTGCGGTGGGCGGCTTTCACGCCGACATTTTCTTCCTCCGCCTGGTAGATTTTCTTATGGGCGTAGCCGACAGCCGTATTCGCTGCCGCCTTTACCGGGCGCATGGGAAGGGAGCCCTTTACATGCGCCCGCTGGGATTTTACTTCCTGCTCAAATTTCAGCCGTTTTTTTGCTTTGCCGGTCTCCGGGTCGGAAGCCGTCTCCATCCGCAGTTTTTTCCGGGAAGGCAGACGCGCCTCGGCGTCCTCCAGCTTCTTTTCCACACGCTCGGCCCTGCGCCTCGCCTGGGTCAGCTTTTTATCCGCCGCCTCCGGTGGCAGCTCGTCAGCGGTAAATTCCAGCTTGGAAGGCCGTTTCGGTTCTCCCTCGGCTGAACCCGGCTGTTTCTCCTGGGGTTCCTCGGCTTTTGCCGCCTCCTGGAAACGCTGCTGGTACTTGTTGCCATGCTGGTGCATCCGGCGTCTGCCCGATGTTTCCCCGGCATTTGTGCTGCCGGCCTCCGAAGCAGCGGAAGCCTCCGAACTGCCGGAACCGGGCAACTCCTGGCCGCCGCGCCGGGAAAAGTCTGCATCCCGGCGCTGGAGCCTGCCGGAATCACTGTGCCTGGAATCCTGCTGCCTGCTTTCGCGGAAGCTGTCACGCCCGGAAAAATCCGGCCCGTTTTGCTGCGGAACGCTGCGGCTGTCCTGAATGAAGCTGTCAGAATCCCCGGACGACTGCCGGGAAAAAGCCTCCGCATGTGTTCCATAGTCCGCAGATTCATAAGCCGCCATTTCATCCACTGGCTGCCGGGAAGCAGCAGCATACGTATTGGAATCCGTTGCTGGAACTGCGCCGTCCTCCGAAGCCCCTTGATACAGGTTCCACCCTCTATGGCGGTTATCTTCCTGCACAGGAGCGTCACGGGCCCGGCGCAGATCAAAATCCTGCCCGCGCATCTCGCCGGTCCGGACGTCGGTTTCTGTTTTTCCCGCCGGCTGCCGCACCGCGTCTTTGGGCCGTCTGAACTCTTTATCACGGGACATATCCATCACCTCCAGTCTGAATTATCGTTGCTGGTCTGCCGGCGCTCATGCGCCTGCCACTTCATCCGGCCTTGTGGTAAGGACCGAATACAGAAGGGTGTCCTTCGGGAAGTGATCGACGAAAGGAATAATCACATTGCCGAAAAACAAAAGACCCTCGCCGGGGCCGGAATGGGTCACATAGGAAAGCTGGTGGGGCGAAATGCCTAACTGCTTCGCCAAAATCTGCCGGTCTCCCTGGGCCTGGTTGAGCATGTAGATAAAATCCGAGTTCTCAAAGATGTTCTCGATCTCCCTGGAAGCCAGCAGGTCCTTCACATTCTGCGTTAAACCGCTGGGAATCCCGCCCCATTTTCTGAACCGTTTCCATATCTCTACACTGAAACTTCCGGTCTGTCCTTTCAGCAGGAGGTGGAATTCGTCGATATAGAACCAGGTCGTCTTATGCTTGGAGCGGTTGGCCGTAACACGGTTCCAGACCGCGTCCTGCATGATAAGAAGGCCGATCTCTTTCAGGGCCTTTCCCAATGACTTCAACTGGAAGCACAGTACCCGGTGGTGATCCATCTGGATATTGGAACGGTGGTTAAACACATTCAAGGAACCATTGACGTAGATTTCCAGCGCCGTGGCGATATTCTGCGCCTCCGGTTCGCTCTGTTTGCGAAGGAGGTCGTACAAATCCCCCAGGATTGGCATGTTTTCCGGGCGCGGGTCCTGCAAATAGTCCCGGTACACAAGCCTTGTGCAGCGGTCAATGATCGTCTTTTCAATAGGGGAAAGCCCCTCCTTGCCGCCGATGATAAGGTCACACAGAGACAGGATAAAATCACTTTTCAGGGTGATCGGGTTTTCATCATCCGAATAGTCCAGGTTTATATCCATCGGATTGATGTAGTTAGTGGAGTTAGGGGAAATGTCAATGACCTGCCCCTGAGCTCCAAACTGCTTTACCAAAGGCCCGTACTCATTTTCCGGGTCTGCTATGATAATGTCGTCCTCCGTCAGAAGGAACACATTGACGATCTCACGCTTGGCAGAGAAAGATTTGCCACTGCCGGGCGTACCCAGGAACAGGCCGTTGGGGTTTTTCAGGTTCTTGCGGTTCGCCATAATCAGGTTGTTGCTAAGGGCATTGAGACCGTAATACAAAGCCTCGCCCTCCTGAAACAGCTCGCAGGTGGTAAACGGCACGAAAATGGCCGTGCTGCTGGTGGTAAGACCCCGCTCGATCTCGATCTGGTTCTGCCCCAGGCATAGAGAGGACATAAGGCCCTGCTCCTGCTGGAAGTCCAGGCGTTTCAGGGCACAGTTGTATTTCTGCGCCACACCGGAAGCGGAAAAAATATCCGTAAACAGCTTTTTGCGCTTCGGGGCGATATTCTCCACCAGAACCGTCACAAGGAACATCCTTTCATTCCGGCTCTGCAAATCCTGCAGGAGATTTTTCGCTTCTTCCCCATAAGTGGCAAGGTCGGTAGGTATGATGTCCATGTCATAGCCGGAGCGGACCGCTTTCTTCTGTTCCTCAATCGTCATCTTCTGCAAATCAGACATCTTGCGTTTGATGTTCTTGATCGCCTGGGCCTGGTCGATAGACTGGATATGCAGGTTGATTGTCACGGCGTCATCCAGGTCAAGCAGTTCCGCCAGCAGCCGATCCGTCAGCTCCGGGGCCAAAATCTGCAAGAAGGACACCGCGCCGGAATGGTCGCCCACCCGGAAGGTCTTGCCGTCCTGGGAGAAGGAGAGACCGGAAGGGGCGATATAGTCCTTTGTGGAGAGCCCGGTTTTCGGCAAATCCGACCAGTTAAAATGAAGTTTCTCCTGGCCGTCCGGGTGGAGCTGGCTGTGCAGAAGCTCCAGACGTTCCAGCCCGTTTAAGGGCCTTGCCTGCACGCCCAGGGCTTTGAAGTTCCCCAGCACGTCCGTTTCGATCCGTTCCAGACGCATTTTCGCCGTGCGAAGGTCCTCCGCTTCAATCCCGAAGGTGATGTATTTCCGCTTGGTAAGGCCGTTGTTGCCCTTTTGGAGCTGGTTCTTTAACATATCCGCGTACTCCCTGCGGATTCCGTCGTACTCGTCGCCACGGGCAGGAATCTCTATGCTGTGAACAAAGTCCTGCATATTGGCCCGCTGGTTGATGAAGGTGAGCTGCACATGGATCGAGGCGTCAAAGTAATTGAGAAAATCGCAGTAGCCCTCAAAAATCTGCGCCTTGTCGTCCGCCTGCGCGAGCTGGTAGTTAATATCAAAGAACTGCACCGTCTTGGTGTAATAATTGCCGCTCACACGGCAGATACCGTCCCGGTACATTTCCTTATAGGGAATACTCTGCTGGACCGTCTGCGGGGCGTCCGCTTTCAGCCCGGAAAAAAAGCCGGGCTTTTTCTTCGGCCCGGCAGGAGAGGCAGTTTTACTTCCTGCCTTTCTTGCTTCGGTGCGGGTCTTTTTTGCCTGCTTTACGTTTCTTTGCAGACGTTTTTCCTGCGCCTCCTGCTGTCTGGTTTTTGGCAATCTGTGATACCTCCTTTTTGGATATGGATTTGTAGAAGTTTTCTGTCCGGTAAGGGCGGTCCTTCGGCCAGAGCTTATAGCGGAGCCGGTTCCTTAACAGCTTTTCCGCCGGCTGCCCGTCCTTCTCATACATGGCAAAGAAGAAAAAGGGCATCATCAGGCCGATCATAAGGAGCACCGCCGCCGAATTGCCGATGGCGCCGCGGGTAAGGAAATATACCGGCAGCCCCACCAGCGCGGCCAGACTGAAACAAATAAGCTGGCGCTTTGTCAGGCCAGCGGCTACTTTGGTCTTGACTTTGGTTAAGTCTTTGGGTACGGGTACATAAGGCATTTCGTTGTCACCTCCGATCTGCGAGAATCTTTTTTATCCGTTTTGCGGCATTGTAATACTGCAATCCACTTCATTGCCCCATACATCCCAGCCGGGGGTCTGCTGCCTGGCAAAAAGCTCCACCCTGGGCTGATCTCCCATGAGCTTTATGATCTTGTCCCGCACTTCATCGGGTTTCTTGCTGTGCTGCTCGATATGGGAGATCACAAACTGGTGGATTCCCGCACACTGGCGTTTCGGGTGCCCGCGTGTTGCCAGCAGACATACCTCCGCGTTGGAGCGGGTCCAGAAGCCCATCCCATAAAACCAGCTATCGGCTTTCCGGTTCTGCTTCAGCCACAGAAACGCCAGGGTCTTATAGTGGAAGCCCCATGCCTCAATCACCCGGAACGCCTCATTAAGCTGCGGGAAGGTGGCCCATAGAAAAAGCGCACTGTCTTTGGCCGCAAGGTCTGCAACCGGCAGTGCGCATATTTCATCCATGCTCATGGTGGGGTAATGGTTTTCTGCCACGCCTTTGCCGCGCTTCATGTCATAGCGCCAGGGCGGGTCCGCGTACACAATGCCATATTTCTTAGCCTCCGCCATCAGCGGGCCTGCTCACTCTTGGCAGGCGCGGGCTTTGCCGGCTGCGTCTTGACCTTTCCGGCATTTTCTTTCAGGGCGCCGGTCAGGGAAGGCTTTTCTGCGTCCCTGGTCGCTTCAAGGGTGGCCTGCAAATTTTCAATCGCCTGGCCGTACCCTTCGATCAGGGCGTCGTTGAGCTGCCTGCGAAAGTCCGCCGTCACCGGCCAGCACACATCCCTCCATTTTCCCTGCTTATCCTGGGTGGAAGGCATGTTGACATACAGGCCGTTCTCGCCGGAGCAGATACGGAAGCCGTCGATCTTGAAACAGTCGCCAATCGTCACGTTGGCAAAGGCCAAGAGGTTCCCCATCGGGGCAATCGGGCGCACGGTTACATCCAGCTTCAAGCTTTCGGACGCCTGAGTGTCCGGCTGCATGGGTTCGGTATTGGTTTTACTCATAATGAAAGTTCCTCCTTGTTAAAATGTAGTTGTTACCCGCTAATGCGAGTTGAATATACTTTTAGATAACGAGCCTGTCTTAAAGAGGGCGAAGGCCAGCAGTACGGTATATCCCGCCGTGCCCCAGATCGCACCGTGAATATCGCCGGACGAGGGGATCGACTGGACCAGCACCGCGTAGATCGCGACGCATACCAGAATTAAGAACCCCTGGAATCCCAGAGCGAACAGGGAACGAAGGTAATTCGTCCCCATCTGTCCCCATTCACGGTTTGCCATTGTGGAAAACGGTATGGGTGCCAGGCTGACCGTGAGATATATTTCAATCATGCGGCCATAGACAATGACAAAGATCACAATAGACAGTACCCACATACACAGGTTGATGATGTTGGTTTCCAGCCATAAGCCGATCAGCTCCCACATCCCCATTGCTTCAAGCTGCGTTTCCAGGTCAGCCAGCGCCGCCGTGACATCCAGGTTCCCGTTTATCACGCCGGCGCTCCGCGATACCACATTTTGGGCGACATCAAACACCGCCATGACAATCGTAAAACAGTTGGTAAGCAGGTAGGTGGCTACAAAGGTCTTGAAGATCCACTTGAAGATGTTGAACGTATCAAAATCGTGCATGTTGTTCTTTTCCAAAATCATCTGAATCAGCTCATATACCAGCACAAAGGTCAGGATCATGCCCGCAATGGGAATGACGACGGTTTCAGAAAGATTCTGGATCATACTGAACACGCCGCCATTCCAGCCCTGCGGGGTCTGTCCGACCTGCCCGGCCACATCCGCGACCTGGCTGTTTACCGATTCAAAAATACTGGTGTACTGCCCGGTGATCGCTTCGATCAGGCCCTCTTTGATCCAGTCTGTTATCCAATCAAACAGACTGCCCATCGGCTATTAACTGAACAGGCCGGACAGGAGCGGAATCAGCGTGGCACCCACCAGGGCGATACCGCCGCCCGCCATAAGCTGTGTTATCCCCAATTAGTAGGAACAATACAGCTTTCTGGCGGGCGGCGGCACGTCAAGAAATATATATGGAGTTTTTAAGAATCCCCCCGGAGCGGGGGAGCGGTCAGCCTGTGACCTGCTCCACTTCCGGTATGGGTTTGAGATTAAAATGAATTTCGATAGAAATGTGTCTTGTTTTGTCGCTGTCTATGGTTTCATGGACAACGATTTCTTTAATCAGGCGGTTCAGGGTGGGAGCGTCCAGTTCGGTGATGTCCCGGTACTCCTGTATGGATTCCACCCACTGCCTTGCGTCCACGGCAAGCCGGATTTCATCGGCAAGGCGTTTCCGTCCTTCCTCAACCTTGGCTTTTAATTCCGCCTGTTCCTTCTGCGTCTTTTCCAGCAGGAGATTGAAGTTTTCTTCTGTAATCCGTCCGGCTACCATGTCCTCATAGAGCCGCAGCACCATCTTTTCCAGCACGTCAATCCGTTCCCCGTCTTTGGCAAGGGTGCGCTCCATCGCTTCCCGCTGGCCTTTCTGCTGGGCTTCGCAGGTATTGGTAAGCTGGTCGGCCACCGCTTCGCTGTCGGTCAGGGCAGCGGCGGCGCACTCCCGGATTTTGTTCAGCACAAGGGCATAGAGCGTGTCAAATTCAACCCGGTGCTGGGTACAGTGCTGCTTCCCATAGGCATTATAGGTCTTGCAGGAGAAAATCCGCTTCGGGAACTTCTCATGCGTGGTGCGGATGGTGAGAGCCTTTCCGCACTCCCCGCATTTTATCAGCCCTGCAAAAAGGTTGATTTCCCCGGACTTTCCCGGACGCTGGCGGGATTTCAGCTTTTCCTGCACGATGGCGAAGCTCTTTTTGTCCACCAGCGGCTCATGCGTCCCCTCCACCACAATCCAGTCCTCCGGCTTCTTGTCCCGGATAGTGCCGATTTTAAAGCGGTACTCGGTCTTTTGGGAAGCGATTGCGCCGGTGTAGACGGGGTTCATCAGGATTTCCTTAATCACGGAGAAGTCCCAGACGTACCGCCCGTTCTCCGGGTCTTTCTTTTCCCACTTGGTGCGGATGTTCCGGTGTCCCCGCTTCCGGTTCCACCATGTGGGGCAGGGGTGCTTCCCTTCCTCCAGCCTGCGCCGGATGTAGTTGGGGCCGTGCCCGTCCAGCGCATACCCGAAAATCTGCCGGACAACCGGGGCGGTTTCCTCGTCCACCAGCAGGCGGTTTCTGTCCTCCGGGTCTTTTTTGTAGCCGAAGGGGGCAAGGCAGCCGGTGAACTGGCCTTTCTGCGCCTTCAGCACATAGGAAGAATGGACTTTCTTGGAAATATCCTTGCTGTACATCTCGTTCAGGATATTTTTGAAGGGTGCAATGTCGTTGTTGTCCCGCATGGTGTCTATTCCGTCATTCATGGCGATGTAGCGCACACCGTTTCTGGGGAAGAAGTCCTCGATAAGCTGCCCGGTCTGCAAGTAGTTCCGGCCTAACCTTGATAAATCCTTTGTAATGACAAGGTTTATCTGCTTCCGCTCAATGGCTTTCAACATCCGTTTCAGGTCGGGGCGTTCCATGTTCAGGCCGGTGAAGCCATCGTCCTGATAGACTGCCATAACCTCCCATCCCTGCTTCTCGCAGAACTTTTCCAGCATATCCCGCTGGTTCTCGATACTGGCACTCGTCCCGTCAAGGTCGTCATCCTTGGACAGCCTGCAATAGATAGCCGCCCGGAAGCTCCCGGCAAGAAGTGTGTCCATCCCTGCATATTCAAAAGTGTTCATCATAACCGTTTACCCGCACAATCCAGACGGAACACGGTCACTATGAACCTCGTCTTTATTATATCTCATTTCTTGTGTTTTAGCAAGATATTCTTTATCTATTTTTCTGCTGTGCTTCTGTGCGATAAGGCTCACGAAAACGTCCATAGCGTCCAGCTCGCCGTCAAATACTGTGGTAACATGAATCTCTGTTTTATTTTTCGCCATAGGCAGTTATCCTCCATACATGAAAAAGCCAGACAGGGAAGGTCGGCAACGAAGTCCGACAACGGGCTTCAAAAAACCTCGCAGATAATCCTTGTCTGGCGGTTGGGTTATTTTATTCTTTTTCTTTTATTTTTCTGTTGCTTTGGTTGTTAAAGGGGAGAAAAGCCCGCAGTTACGGGATTTTTCCCGGCAACCGGCTCGGCAACGGGATAGCAACAAAGTGTGCAACGGGCTGTCCCTGACCGGATTTTTTCAGAATGGAAGCTCCATCTGCTCCGGCACTGGCGTAAATCCCTCCGGGGTTTTTCCTGCCCGGTTGTCGGTGTCCGTTGCCGGTTGCTCCCGTTCCCATCCTTTTTGCCTGCCATACCCGGCGAACATCCGGGGGTTGGAGAAATAGTTCCAGCCGGTGACGCACTGGTTCATTATCTCGTTGATTTCCCGGATTTCCCATTGTTTCGGCTCATCAAAATCATGGTTCAGGGCTTCTTTGTAAAGCTGCTTGGAGCAGACGGTATCGCCGGGGTAGCTGTCAAGGAAAGCCTGAATCATCCCGGCCTTGGTGTCCTCCGGCATGAAGTCCCGCTGGCGTTCCTTTAGGTAGCGCACCATTTCTGGGCTGAATGTCAGTTTCCATCTGCCGCTTTTGTAAATCTCCATCGCTTCCGCCCACACTTGATTGATATAGGCTCTGGAAGCGGCTTCGTCCTCTAAAATATGCGTTTCCGCCTGCTCCGGGCATACCTGTATGGGGATGAAGCGGCGGTTGCCGGAACGGTCAAGGGGCAGGAAGTCAAGGGCGTTGGACGTGCCGCCGAACACGCACTGCCTTGGGCGGTCTGCCGGGTGGGTTTCGTAGGGTATCTTGTAGACTTCCTTCTGGCGGCTCAAAAAGGACTTGATTTCCTCTATGCTCTTGGCGTTTGCGGTGGCAATCATTTCCGACATTTCGATTATCCAATGGCCTTGTAGCTTGCGGTATACGTTGTCATCGTCCAGCTTCCGTAAATCATCGGAGAACCACTCGTCTTTGACTGCCAGCAGCCGGAAAAAGGTGGACTTCCCGGCTCCCTGCCCTCCCACAAGGCAGAGCATGACTTCAAACTTGCAGCCGGGGGAAAATGCCCGGTGGATGGCTCCCAACAGGAACAGGCGCAGGGATTGGTAGGTGTAATCTTCCTCACCGGCTCCCAGAAAGTGCCGCAGGCAGGAGCGTATCCGTTCGGTTCCGTCCCATGTCAGGCCGTTTAAATAATCCCGGACAGGGTGGTAGCTGTTCTCATTGGCGGCAAGGTCGGCGGCGTCCTGTATCTTTTTCTCGCTTGTCAGGCCATAGGTCTTTTCCAGATACAGCCGGATATATTTCATGTCCGTATCGGTCATGGGGCTTCCGGTGGCTCTTTTGTAGCCGATTGGCTTTAAAATATCGGTGCGGTCGGTCAGCAGGTTGTAGGCAACCGCCCCGGAAAGGAGCGGGTCGCACTGGAACACGGTCAGGCAGTTGCTCATGCTGTTGCGGAAGCCGCCTTTCTCGGTGGTTTCCAGCATGGCCTTTACTTCCTCAACGCTCCGGGGCGGCTCGGCGTTTTCTGCCATGTTCGCTATTTCCTGCCGTATCTGGGGCGGTAAATTCTGCCATTCGTCTTTCAAGGTTCCTCACTTCCTTTCCGTGTCCTGTGATAAGGGCTGCCCGCTCCTGAATGTCCCCGGAGAGAAGCACGTCCATCAGGTATTCCACTCGGCTCATGTTCTGCAGGGCTTCCACAAACCGGGGGTTCCATGCTTCATCGGACTGGCGTGGGGCGTATTCCTCCTTCCAGCGGCGCAGGAGATGGTAATAATCGGACAGCACCCGGAAACAGTGCCGCTCCATACGCTTAAATTTCTGTTCCTCGGTTTCCCTCCGCAGGCGTGGCCGGATAGGTTCCTTCCCGGCGTTCCTCCCGTCCTCATAGGAGATGGAGAAGTCCTGCGCCAGCATGAGGGCGGCTTCTTTACTGCCGATACCGTGGAGCCGGGAAACAAAGTCAATCACGTCCCCGGTGGCTCCGCAGCCGAAACAGTAAAAGCGGCGGTCAACTTTCATGCTTGGATTCTTGTCGTTGTGGAACGGGCAGACGCACATCCCGTTCCGGTTTACCTTAATTCCATAACGCTCCGCAGCCTGCCTTGTGGTGACGGACTGCTTCACGGCTTCAAATACGTTCAATAGGCGTTCCTCCTGATAATCCCAACGTGGGCGACACAATGTCGCTCACGTTGTCGGTAAATCCATTTTGTTGCAAAGAAAAAGGCGCTTGCCTGCGGTTTCCAATCACAAAACAAGCGCCTGATTAAAGTTCCATATTCTGTTGTTTCTGTGTCCGGGGCGGCTGGCTTTTCGCTGCCTGCTCCTGCCGGATGCGTTCTTGCCGCCCTTTCAGGCTCTCCTGAACGGACGGCTTCCTCCCCGGATCGGCGGTCTGGCGGTACTGTTCGGATGGCAACACTTGGTTTAGCCAGTGACGCACGTCACGGAGTACCTTTACGTCTGCCTGAACCGCTTCCAGCTCCTTCCGCTGTCCGGGCAGGGCGGCGGCAAGCTGTTCCCGTTCGGATTCCAAATCTTTGCGGGAGTAGGAGTTGCCTTTCAGGTTGGCTTTCAAATACCGGATGGCGGCATTGTAAGTGTCCAGTTCCTCCCGGTGGCTCTCCGCAAACTTCTCCTTTTTCTTCTTCCAGCCGATAGCGGCATACTCCGCATGGACTGGCTTGTTCGCTTCATATTTGTCAATGTAGGACAGCATGGTGTTGATGGCTTTTATGCGCTTCTCGCTTTTTTTCATGCTCCCCATGACGGAAACGGCGGCCTTGCTGATTTCGTCCAGCCGGGTGTCAAGGCTCTCCACGGTGGAGATTCCTTTCTTCCGCAGGAAGTCCATAGCCGCCTGCACTTTATTGTAGTCGGCAACTGTGCCTTTGAGCTTCCCTCTGGAAGTCCAGCCGGCACGCTCCCCGCCCCGCTGTTCCAGATACTGAAAAAGCAGCTCCGGGAGTGTCGGCTCCCTGGCCTGCTCCAACGCTTCCAGTAACACGGCCTTTTTCTCTTTCAGGTCGGCAATCCAGCCTTTTAAATGGCGCACCATCTGGCGGATGGACTGCATGAGGGAGTTGGCGGCTTTGATGTCCCGGTTCAGGTTGCCGATGTTGGTCTGGATTCCCTTCTTCTCCATCTGGCAGGCGGCTGACCCCATGTGGACGGTGGGGATTTTATCAATCCCCTGTCGGGCATAGGAGCGCAGGTCAAGCCGTTCCGGGCGGTCGTTGGCTTCCAGATAGCGGTTGGCCGTGTCCGCCCATCCCTGCCGCCAGATTTCGGCATACTTCTGGTCGTTCCAGTCCACGGTGTTCTCCTTGTGGCTTTTCCATCTGCCGGACGGGAGCCGGATGCGCTCCCCATTCTCGTCAAGGTCATAAACTTTGCGGCTCTTGGGGAGCCATTTTCCATTTTCGTCCATCGCCCGCATGGTGAGCAGGATATGGGCGTGGGGGTTCCCGTCCCCCTTGTCGTGGATGGCGAAATCGGCAATCATGCCTTTGGAAACAAAAAACTCCCGGCAGTAGTCACGGATAAGGTCGGCGTACTGTTCTGCGGGGATTTCCCTTGGGATGGCAAGCACGAACCTCCGGGCAAGCTGGGAGTTCCATTGTTTTTCCTGTGCTTCGGCAGAGTTCCATAAAGTATTGCGGTCTGCATATTCCGGCGGCGCATGGGGCGGGAGCATGATTTCCTTGTGGGTGACTTCGTTCTTGTAGGGATAATATTTCTGCTCCTGGTCGTATTCAGAGAACAGCTTTTCGCCGCTCTGGTAGGCGGCGGCAGAAACAGCGGATTCATTGTTGCTCCGCTTGATGATTGTGATTTTGCAATGCGGGCATGGCAAGTGTGCGCCCTCCTTTCTCCCGGATTCCGGGCATAGAAAAAGCAGGATAACTTTTTCAGTTTCCTGCTTGGGTGTGCCGCTGATGGGCGGCAAGTATTTAGTTTTTTGTCGGGCTGTCAGTTTGACAAACTGGAATTTATCTCGCTTCATATCTACAATATCTTCCCATTGTAACTATATCTCCACCATTACATTCATAGGGTACTTCCTTTATAAATTCAAACCCTAATTTTTGAAGAACATAACCTGATGCCGAATTTTCTATCGCATACGTTGTACTGATTTCTTTTATTTTCATCACTTTAACTGCGTACTTCATAACTGCACTCATAGCTTCGGTCGCATATCCGTTACTCCAAAACTTCTTTCCCAAATTGTAAGAAATATCCCAATGTCCCTCTTCATCATTGAAAAAAATCAAACAAGTTCCTATTATTTCGTTTGTACTTTTCAAAACGATAATCCATCTATTCCACTTGTCATTTTCCAAATTTCCAAGTTCAAATTTCACAAAGCCTTTTGCTTCGTTTATGTCATCACTTGCTTTCCACCACATATACTTTGATACATTTTCATCTTGCATCCAACAGCTAAAAATCGCTTCTGTATCGTCTGAATGGATTTCTCTTAAAATCAATCTATCTGTTTCTAACTTAGGCGTAATCATGTTTCCCTCCGTCAATTCCGATTTGTCACTGGCTCTATTATACAGCTTTAACTTGCTAAATGGAATAGGCTCTCTAAAAATTTTCAGACGATAAGTTCCACAAAGGGGTAGCTGGCAAAGCCAGCGCAGGGGTAGGGTAGCTTCCCCTGTGATGATTGACGCAGATTGGAAATCTACGGAAATCATCCGCTGTCCGCAGGACGCCCCCGGCAGGGCGCAATGCACCACTTCCCTAAGTGGTGTATAATTGCGCCCTCTTTCAGAGGGGCAGTCCACGGGCTGCGGCTCTGGAAGCGATTATGACCGTTCCCGGTCTGGCTCTTTTCTCTTGAGATGTGGCTTTTCTGTCCTCGCCAGTGTCTTGGCTTCGGCAAGCCTGCGCCGGATGGAATTGTCCCGCTTCTGGATAAACCGCTGCTTCGTGTCAGCGATAAAGCGGCGGCACTCCGGCTCCGGGATGGCGTCCAGCTTTTGGATGGTACTCTCCACAATCTCCCTTGTCTGCCGGTCACGGATAACCGGCACGATTTCTTTCAGCCCCGCAAGGGTTTCTTCCTTCGTACCGGCGGCGTACTGATAGACCATAGACAACTCGTCTTTAGAAAAATTCATCTTCCTTCTGCGCCCTCCCTCTCTGTGCCGTTTCCGGCAAATACTTTTTCCATAAGCTGACGGGTGCTGTCCTTGTGGAACAGCAGCTTCAAAAATACGCTGACCTGTTCATCTGTGATGGCTTCCGGGTGGGGAAGGTAGCTTTCCAGCATGGCGGCTCTGGTGCAAAGCCGGTGCGTTCGTTCCTTCCGTGTCAACGTCTTTATCTGGTGTTCCAATATTTTTTCTTCATGCTGCGCCCTCCGCAGCTTCTTTTCCGTTTTCTCTATCTCCTGATTGAGTGCTTCCAGCTTTTCATTCATAAGCGTCTGTCCTCCTTCTTGGGAATGAGTACATATATCTTGTTGGGTTCCCCGAAGCCCTGACGCACTCGCAGTATCAGTCCGGCGTCCTCCAATTCATTCAGGGAACGCTTCACGGTCATGGTACTGCGGGCAAGTGCCGCCGCCAGTTCCACAATGGGGAAATGGATAAATAAAATCCCGTTGGTGTCCTCTATGCCGGACAGGAAAATAATATCCAACATCCGGGCGTACATGACCTTGGCGGTGCTGCTGATCGGGAGCCGCAGCATGGCTCTCGGCAGCGGCATACACGGCGGCAGGGTGGTGTCTGCGGTCATAAATTCAACTTCCATTCAATCGGTGTCCTCCTTTACTTTTCGTTTTGAGCGTTTGGAAAGATAATGGGGGCAGTCCACAATGACCGCCCGGAAACTCTGCTTGCAAGTACGCTGGCATTTCCGGCAAAGGTCGTTGTACGTTACCCGCCCCCGTTCATTGAGGAAGAAGGACAGTTCCAGCTTCCTCTTTTTCGGCATTCTCGGCATGGTGCCTCCTTAAACAAAAATCCGCCCATTTCAGCCGTAACAGCCGCAATAGACGGATAGCAGATTTTAGTGTCGTGTTTCGGGGCGATTTTCAGGGAAAAAGCGGCCATAGAGCTGCCCGAAAATCCCCCGTAGTATTATGGATAAGGCAGACTACGCCCTATCAGATTGTTGTGTTTCAGTATCAATTCGGTGTTCATTTTCGCCGGTTCTCCCTGATGTCGTTCCTGCCCCTGGCTCTCACAACGGCGTTTTGCTCCCTTTGGTACGCTCGTTGCGGTCAGGGTTCCTCCATTTCCCTTCCGCAAGTCGTTGCGCTACATCGCCGGGGAGCATATCCCATACAGGCCGGTCATTCGATTGGAATAATCCATCGATGAACTAAGCCCATTATGGCACATTTTTGAGCCTTCTCCCGTATATCCACAAAGTAGGAAAAGCGCCCCGAAATCGAAAATTTCCATGATTGCGGAACGGGTATGGTATAATGGGATTGACGGCGGCAGCCAGCCGCAGGAAGGAGCGATGTATCTATGAAAACCCGCATTTCCGTACAGGAACGCCTGAAAGATTTACGGGTGGAACGGGGCTTGAATCTGGAAGAACTGGCACAGGAAACCGGCATTTCAAAATCAGCCCTCGGCAGTTATGAAAACGACAACGACGAATACAAGGAAATTAACCACGGCAGCCTGTTGAAGCTGGCAGACTTCTATCAGGTGTCCGTTGACTATCTGCTCGGCCTTACCAACAACCGGAAATATGAAAACACGCCGATAGAAGAACTGCATTTGAGTGATGAAGTCGTGGAACTGCTGAAAAGTGAACGCTTCAACAACCGGCTGCTGTGTGAGATTATCTCCCATGAAAAATTCAAGGAACTGCTGGCAGACGCAGAAATCTATGTGGACGGGATGGCAACCATGCGTTTCCATGACATGAACAGCTCGCTGGCCGCTGTGCGGGCTATGATACTGGAAGCACATCCCGAAGCGGTGGCAGACCGGGCAATCAAAGTATTGGAAGCCGGTCAGGTAGAGGAAGAAGATTTTTTCTGCCATGTGACGCACAAAACATGGGATGTCATTCTCCACGATATACGCAAGGCGCACGAAAATGACAACGAAAGTGCGCCGGATACCACGCCTGCCGATGAACTGATACGGGAAGTACAAAAGGCCATGCAATCGCCGGGGGACAGGGTTCAGCAATTCACGGAGATATTCTGCAAGGCGTTCCGGCTTAAATATAAGCGGCTCTCACAAGAAGAACAGAGCCTTTTGAAGAAGCTGTTCAAGAAATCCCCGCTGATAAAACAGTCCGGTATGAACTTCCGGCGCAGGCCGTGGAAATGAAAAACTGCCGTTGTGGGAATGGGTGTTCCTGCAACGGCAGCTTGATTATATATGAATTTGGAAATTCTGAAACTTAAACACTCCATTTCCCTGTTTAAGTTTTCCGGCTCTCTCTAATTGTGCAAATCCGGCTTCAATATCAGCTATCAAAGAAACGGGAATATCCAACTGATGGTGTCCGGGCAGAACTTTTTTTATATTATATTTCCGTATTCGCTTTATAGATTGATAGAATAGTTGCGGGTCGGTAGTGGGGTAAAATGCGTCCAGGCTTCCCTTGTATATCAAATCCCCGGAATACAAATAGTTTCGTTCTGGTTCGTAAAAGCAACAATGTCCGGGAGAATGTCCCGGCGTGTGAACAACTTGAATTTCCCGCTCGCCTAAATTTAGAAAATCGCCATCATGCAAAATTTTTTGTGGGATACCTTGAAAAATCTGATAAGCGTTAATATCAAAATCTCTTGGAAAATCACAAGGAAGCCTTGTCAAATTATTCTTCACAACTTGCAACGGTATCGGAA